>Ga0247609_10002151_pt1 | contig 21471 bp, 19 predicted proteins | sample 172DNAGHGlowgp2_FD_193487 | JGI IMG/M metagenome (GOLD analysis project Ga0247609, IMG submission 193487) | Sheep rumen microbial communities from Palmerston North, Manawatu-Wanganui, New Zealand - 1728 DNA GHGlow gp2 | ecosystem: Host-associated > Mammals > Digestive system > Stomach > Rumen ...
CTGTCTATGTAAATCTCTCAAAGAACATGCTCCTAAGGCGGAGCGCATTAGAGCCCTACCCGTACCTGAGGTACGGATAAGCCTCATTTGCGACTGCAAAGGTACGACGATTCCATAAACTGACAAAGCAAACACTGAACTTTTTTCAAAAAACAATACACTATGCTATACCATACATTATATATAATATACGCGCGCGAGAAAAGGATGGTCTGAATGGGCTTCATAGGCTTAATGGGTTGGATAGGAGTTATGGGAGTAACGGGGAAATTGGGAACGCTGCACAGTATGTTTTATAACGCAGCACGTTAAGTTGGCAAACTCGGCACGTTAAGTTGCTCAAGTTAACACGTTAAGTTGGCAAACTCGGCACGTTAAGTTGGCGATTTAGGCACGCCGAGTTTGGGAATTAAAAGTGTTTTGTTGGGGAGTTCTCTTCTATATTATTATTATATAAGAATGTTTTGGGGGATATGTTTGGACGTTCCGAGAAAAAGCGTTACCTTTGTCACATGATTACGCAAAAAACTTCAATTTGACATGAATCATATCAAGAATCTTTGTGCCGTTGCCTTCATGATGCTTGGCTTGGCGGCAAATGCACAGACAGACGAGGAGACAATCACTTATCCCCAACTTTTCTTCGGTGCTCAAGCAGGCACACAAGTGACGTTTACGGACTACAACAACTGGGAGTTGTTTACCCCTACTGCCAGTTTCAGCTTTGGTTCTTTCTTCACACCGGTCGTTGGTGCTCGCCTGAACCTTAACGGTGCTTGGAACAAAGGCGGTTATATCGATAGCGAGGAGGACTTCAGGTATAAATACAAGTACTTGACGACAGATGTTGACCTTATGGTAAATCTGGTAACGCTGCTTGGCAAGAAGAACTGGTATCCAGTAAATGTCTATCTGATTGGCGGTATAGGCTTTAACTATGCATGGGACAACGACGAGGCTTTTGCTCGCAAAGATAAGCTGATTCTAGCGAATGATGATAGCAAATACAGTCATAATGGCCGCATCGGAGCACAGGTCGATTGCAACATCTCAAAGCACATCAGCATTAACCTCGAGCTTACTGCCAACACTTTGAAAGACCGCTTCAACAGTAAGTGGCACAACAAAGGCGATTGGCAACTGGTTGGACAACTTGGTGTGACCTATAAATTTGCTGCAAAGAAGTCGAAAAAAGAGCCAAAAGTCACAAAGGCTATGGAGCAGGAGCCTGCTGAGGTGTGGGAGACAAGACAAGACACCATCTGGTACGACGATGTTGTCGAGACGCCAAAGGACGTGAATGGCTCTACGACATGGACGGTATTCTATGATGTCAACAAGACAGACTTCTCGGCTGAGGAGCAGTTGGCAAACATCGGAGCATTCCTGAAGGACTGGAAAGACTGCAAGGTCGAGGTGAAGTCATATGCCGATGCCAAGACAGGCAATCCCCAGATTAATTTAGACCTCTCGAAAGAACGTATGGAGAAAGCCGTTAAAGCTCTGACCGATGCAGGAGTTCCTGCGTCATCCATCACTTCGAACTACTACGGCGACACCATTCAACCCTTTGCCGAAAACGACAAGAACCGCGTTACCATCATTATTGCGACAGGCCAGAAGGATGGCAAAGACAAAAAGATGGTGAAGAAATTCAAGACAAAGGACGTTCGATACAGAGTCAGATAACTCATCTCAAAGCTTCATCCTTCGCCATATCCAGTTTGGAACAAGGCGCCAAAAGAACGTGAGAATGCGGTAACGGCAATCGATTACCCGTATATGTCGGCGAAGATAGATGGAGCGAACGATGTCTTTTGCCACTTTTTTCGGACTCATCAACATGGGATAACGGAAACTGTCATTAAGCAAAGCGGTATCCACAAAGCCTGGACGAATGTCGGTAAAACAGATGTTCAGGTTTCGTTGATGTGCCTGTTGCTCCAACGCTTGCAGATAAGTTGCCTGCAGAGCCTTGGTGGCGGAATAAGCAGGTGCAGGTCCTAAGCCCTTTGTCCCAGCTATAGAAGTGATAGCTGCAATGTGTCCCCTGCCCTTTTCTGCAAAGTAACGGTAAGCCACACCAAGCATCCGGGTAAAGCCCAAAGCGTTGGTTTCCATCGTTTGAAGTTCGATGTCTTCTTCCAAAACACGGTTCTGCTTGCCGATTCCCGAGGCATGGAAGTAAAGATCAATCCCTCCAAGACGCTCGATAAGACTTAGCAGCCGCTCTCCTGCATCGGGTTTCGTGACGTCGAGACACATTACCTCGACAAAACCGGAAGCGGCCTGGGCCTTCAACTCCAGCAGAGGTTCTTCCCGACGAGCTGCTATGCCAAGGCGCCAACCGTCTGCAATCAGCAACTTCGCTACTTCCCGACCGATACCGGAACTGGCTCCTACAATGACTGCGGCCTTATTTATGCTCGCGCTTTTCATTTCGTTAGCTTTTCTGAACCCTTTTGTCTTTTGCCTGCCTTGCAAATTCGAAGAGCGACAAAGGCAGATGGCAATAACCATCTGGCGTTTTGTCGAGATAATCCTGATGATATTCTTCAGCCGTATAGAAGTTTTTTAAAGGCAATTTTTCCACGACTAAAGGCTGTTCGTAGCGTTTCTGTTCTTCAGCGTAAACCTTTTCAATGATGGGTAAGTCTTCGGCATCAGTATAATAAATACCTGTCCTGTAACGTGTTCCCTCATCGTGTCCCTGCTTATTGAGACTGGTCGGGTCAATAGCTTTGAAGTACATCTGCAACAGGAACTCAAGGCTTGCGATGTCTGGATTATACTTTACATGAACCGTTTCAGCGTGGCCCGTTGTGTCGGTATAAACTTCCTTATAAGTCGGATTTGCTGTGTGTCCGTTCGCGAAGCCCACTTCTGTTTCCACAACTCCCTCGATCTGCTTGAAATAATGTTCAGTTCCCCAGAAGCAGCCGCCTGCCAGAAAGATGTCTTTTGTAAGCATACACTATCATTTCGGTTAATAGAAAACAAAAAGAGAACTCCTTCTGGACGTCCTCTAAATGCTTCGTTTGAGCCACTGGCCGGATTCGAACCGGCGACCCACGCATTACGAATGCGTTGCTCTGGCCAACTGAGCTACAGTGGCAAACGTGGGTGCAAAGGTAAGACAAATAATTCAAAATTCAAAATTCAAAATTCAAAATTATTGGTTTTCTGTGCGAAAATGTGTACTTTTGCACTTGAAAAAGCATAAAAAGCAATGAATAAGAAGATACTTTGGCTCGTCGGAGTGCTGGCCGTCATAGTGGCTGGTGCTGCTTTCTTTGTGTTCAGTTTGGTGTCGGCAAAGGCTCCAAATGGTGATGACGAACGCGGCAGACTGATTTTCATCGACCAGGATGACACGATGGACAGCGTCAAAGTGAAGTCCGAGCTTGGTTGGCGTTGGGACTTATATAATAAGGTATTGAGTTTCCGACCTCGCACGGGTCGTTATAGGGTTAGTCCTGATATGACTTGCCTGCAGCTCTTCCGACTGCTTCGAAACGGATCGCAGGAGCCCGTGAAGCTTGTCGTGCCCAATTCACGCACAATGGACAGGCTTGCTTCTGCGCTTTCGCAAAGCCTGATGGTTGATTCCGCGGAGATTGCAGGGGCGCTGACAGACAGCTCCTACTGCGATACGCATGGCTACACGACTGCCACCATTCCCGCTCTCTTCATTCCGAACACGTATGAAGTCTATTGGGACATTACTGTCGACAAACTTGTTGAGCGAATGGAACGCGAGAATGATCACTTCTGGACGGCTGAGAGAAAGGCTAAGGCAGCGGCTTGCGGACTGACTCGCGAAGAGGTGGCAACACTGGCAAGCATCGTCGACGAAGAGACTGCGAACGATGCTGAGAAGCCGATGATTGCAGGGCTTTACCTCAATCGACTGCGTCTGGGAATGAAGTTGCAAGCCGACCCGACCGTAAAGTTCGCGGTGGGTGACTTCACACTCCGTCGCATTCTGGGCAAACACCTGTTGACCGATAGCCCTTACAACACGTATCGCGTGGAAGGACTCCCGCCTGGACCCATCCGCATACCGAGTATCGCAGGTCTGGACGCCGTTTTGAATCATGTGGAACACCCGTTCCTCTACATGTGTGCCAAAGAGGACTTCTCGGGCACGCACAACTTCGCGAGAACTCTTGCAGAGCATTATCAGAACGCTCGACGCTACATTCGAGCCTTGAACGAACGTGGGATAAAATAGCGTTCCTTGTGCTTCGCTACCAAATACACCGTGCCTAGTTGGTAATTTTAACGTGTTAAGTTGAGCAACTCGGCGTGTTAAAAAAAAATTTTAACGTGTTAAGTTGAATAACTCGACGTGCTTAGTTCGAAGACATTACCTTTCGGAACGGTCAATAAGCACTTTTATGCGTTCGTTCAGAGCCTTTGCCTCCTGAAGTTTCGAAATGGGAAGGTGCATTCTGTAGCGCCAATAGTTCTTCGGATTGGCAGGCACATTGATGCGCTCTTCTTCGAGATTCGGGTTCCTTAAGTCTTCGTCTATCGAAAGCCAATCCTGCAGGCTGATGAGACAAAGCATGGAAGGCGAGTTGAGATGATGTGCCACAATCTCCTCGCAAAGCCAGCCAAAAGGCTCGCTTGGTGCGGTGCCATCATGCTCCAGGACATTATTATAATATAATTGTGTACGGTTCTTGTCCTCCTTCCACCACAGTCTGAGGGTCGGCATATCGTGTGTGAAGATGGTGTCTACACTGCGATAAGGGTTCTCATGAAGTTGGGCGAAAGGCACTCCAAAAGCCTTCGGCATCGCTTGTATCTCAAGGCTCAGGATACCGAGCTGCTTCATGACTGGTCCCACACAAGCCGGCACCATTCCCAGGTCCTCGCCACAAACCAGCATATTGCTTGCTCCGATGAGTGCTGGAAGCTTTTGCATCGCCCCAGCTGCCCAGAAGTTATTGTGCCTGCGGAAGTAGAAGTCCTCGTACAGACGGATGAATGCATCCTGCTGGAACTTGGGAAGATTGCGCCAAGCACTTTCTCCGATGACACTTATGCGCGGGTGATAGAGGTTGGGCTGCTTGGCGTCTGGGATGAAAAGCTCAGGCTCGAAAGGCATTCCGTAAGATTCTATCTCCTCGATGCTCATGGGAAGTGCAGGCGAGAACTGCCCGAGAAGAGCCGTTTTGCTGCCCTTCGGAATCTGCCAAATGCGGAAGAAACCGAGGATGTGGTCAATTCTGTAGGCACTGAAATACTGTTCCATGTCTCCGAGTCGCTGCTTCCACCAAAGATAACCATCTGCCGCCATTCGTTCCCAATCATAGGTCGGGAAGCCCCAGTTCTGGCCGTCACGAGCAAAATCATCTGGCGGAGCACCTGCCGACATGTTCATATTGAAGAGATGCGGCTCATGCCAAGCCTCGACACTACAAGGACTTATGCCAATCGGCAAGTCTCCCTTCAGGAAGACTCGAAGGTTGCGAGCATAATCGGCTGCTTCCTTGAGTTGCTTGTGAAGCAGGTATTGGACGAAAGCATAATAGCCAACTTCCGTGGAATGACGTTCTATGTACTTCGTTACGGCACTTCGATTGTAGCTCGAAAGCGTTTTCCATTTGGAGAAATCGGGTGTTCCATAAGTGTCCCTCAAATGGCAGAAGACCTGGTACGGCTGGAGCCATTCGGCATTTTGCTCAGCGAACTCTTGAATTTTGAATTTTAAATTTTGAATTGATTGCTCTTCTTCATAAAGAAGATGCAAGTACGCTTCCTTCAACTTGATGACTTCCACGTAGTCGAGAGCCGAGAGGGCATTCAGCTTTTGCCACTTCTTTTGGAACGTCGCAAGCTTTCGTTTGTCCGCCAAAGGCACTTGACGAAGGTCGAGATAAATGGGATGAAGGGCATGAACGCTGATAGCATTGTAGGGATAACTATCGGTGTACTGACGCGTTTGAGTCGTGTCGTAGATAGGAAGAAGCTGGATGGCGTGCATTCCTGTCGAGGCTACCCACTCAGCCATCCGCTTCAAGTCGCCAAAGTCCCCTACTCCTTGACTGCCTTCTGACCTGAGAGAAAAGAGCGGAACCACAAGTCCGGCAACCTTCCAACGAGGTGCTTCCAGTCGAATCGAACCGTCAGAAAGGGAAACAACCCATTGATTGCCGGCTAACGCGAACTGGTCACAAGAAGGTGTTTGCCTGTTTGGACCTTCTTCCCAACAAATCGAATGGTTCTCCTTTACCTTTATATATTTATATTGGAAAGGCAAGCGAAGGCCATCGGCACTAATCGAGAGAAGCCATTCTCCGTGCTCGGACGGCATCATCGGCAAGGCTCGTTCCACATCCCAATTGCCCAAAGCAGGCTGGTCACCAATAAGCGCGACCCTCTCTCCCTTGGCAAGTTGAGGCGCTTGAACGCGGAAAAGGAGCGTTCTGGGGAAGAGAGCAACAAGACTCGAAGGCGTGTCCCACAGCCCATTTGCAACCTTGTAAGCATCCGTATAGCAGTAAGACGACTCGGGCACATCGCGCCAATGGTCGATGAAGAAGTATGTTCGGGCATCATCGGCAGGGAAAAGTCGCGGCACAACATCCCATTCACGACGAACTATCCCTGCCTCGTTTGTAATGACATAACTGTATCGGAACTGCTTTCCACGTGCTCGAAGCATGCTCAAGCCCTTCCAAACAAGGCCATCTTCCGTTTCGAGAGGGATGCGTTGCCAGTGTGTCTTGCCCTCCGCAGAAAGGAAGCAAAGTTCGGCTTCAACGTTCTGTCCCCACTCTGTCCTGTATTCTATAGAGAAATTAAGCGTCATAAGTACTTTTTCTTGCGTTTTCCTTAACAAAATTAGGAAGTTTTGAAGAAAAAGACAAGTCAAGAGAAAGAAAAATGTTAAAATGCTTGCATAATAAGACAAAAATGCCTAAATTTGCGGTATCATACAAGTCCGAAATGGTTCTAAAGTGTTAGGACGCAGACATTATACGGGCGTACTGGTTAGATCGGGATACTCATCAATTTACATTTTATTACCGAGAATAGTTTCGTATGCTAATGGCGTGCCATCCCATATTTGGTTAGATGGATTACAAAGGCAGCGAACCCTCAAAACCTGTTTTTCGGAGTTTCATCACATCACCAGTGCGCCCTTTTTCTATGCCCTTACGTTTGAGCTGTTTTACCATTGCGATTGGCCGATTTTACCATTGCGATTGGCCAATTTTACCATTGCGATTGTACTATTGTCCCAGCAGAACTCGCTCAACTTCACCAACCTCATCTGTCAGACAAAGGATGAGATTCTTGTATCTTCCCGTATCAACAAGGTGCATTATCAATGGCCAAACGGGTACTTCTTCTGTCCAAAACTTCTTGCCCATAAAGATCATCGGGGAAGCATAACCAAAAGTGAGATAATGGTTCTGCACGGCTTCTTGGAAGATTTCCTGTAGTGTGCCGGCACTTCCAGGTGTGTATATGACGCCTCCAGTTGATATCGTGAGGATTCCATCCTCGCGAATACTGTTGTCGAAATACTTTGCAATGTGTGTTGCGAAAGGCGTAGAAGGCTCATGACCATAAAGCCAAGTTGGAACGCCAAGGCTTTGGTAACCGAGATTGGGGAAACGATTGTGCACTTCCCACGCGGTAGAGAGCCAAAGTTTATCAGTATAATGAGGTGCTACAGAGAGTATGGAGAGCGCTTCTTGCAGTTCGTCTTCGCTTCTTCCTGCCATCCAAGCACCCAAATGCGTTGCTTCCATCGCTCCCGGACCACCGCCAGAAATCATCAGGAAACCTGATTCGGTAAGCCGTTTGCTGAGCAGAAGCGTCTGTTTGTAAGCAACATCAAGGCGCGAAAGACTGTGTCCGCCCATCACACCAACGAGTTTATGTTCGTCGAAATGCGAGAGATAATCCTGCAGACAATCGCTTACGGAATGGTCGTGAAGCGTTCGAGCGAGCGTTTCTTTAAAGTCTGTAGCATACTTTCCCTTCTTCAGGAAATGCCGATAGACACGTCCGTCGAAGCATTTCTCATAGCTTTCTGGCTCAGTAGGATTAAAGCCGTCGTAGAGTTCTTCAGGTGAATAGAGATGATTGGGAAAGCCAAACTCTTCGCCCATATTTGGGAGGAAGAGGCAATCCTTTGACTGTCGCTTCAATCCCATCGGCAAACGGCAACTCAGGAAAAGGCATTCGCGATAAATATGAGCAAGTGCAGATTCCGGATTTGCCGTGAAGTCAACGGATTGGAAGGCTATCCTTCTAAGTTCCTGCTCTGGCGAACTCAGCAATTCTGCCAGCTCGCTTTCGTTCTTTATCTGTTGATATCTGTCTCTCATAAAACCTCTCTCCTACCCACTTCCCTCAGGGGAAGGGGAATGATTAATAGTTCTTCTTGAATTGACGGTCAATCGAGCGACGGTCTTCCTTCTCCTTAAGTGTCTCCCGCTTATCGTATTCCTTCTTGCCTCGAGCAATATGGATGTCGAGTTTGGCGAGTCCTTTCTCATCAACAAACAGGAGAGTTGGCACGATACTAAAGCCTGGAGACTTCACTGTCTGCTGTATCTTGCGAATCTCTTTGCGGTTGAGGAGGAGCTTGCGGTCGCGCCTTTCCATATGGTTGTTGTAGCTGCCTTGCTCGTATTGTGCGATATACATATTCTTGACCCACACCTCGCCCTGAATCACATAGCAGTAAGTGTCCACCAGACTCGCTTTGCCTTTGCGGATACTCTTAATCTCGGTGCCAGTAAGAACGAGTCCTGCCGTGTATTTATCCATGAGCAAGTAGTCGAACTCAGCCCGTTTGTTCTTGATGTTTATGTCCTTCCCCTTGTTGGGAATCAATGATTTAGCCATTGTCAATCTGCTTTGATAACGTGGACGAACTGCTCGAGATGGTCGTCAACATAATGAGCAATTGTGTCCGTCACCTCTTCTTCCATCTCGATAAACTCGTCGTCGAGGTCGTCGAACTCAGGGTACTGCTCGAAGAGCGCCATGAACTGCTCGTCTGTGCAATCTTTCGTGAGAGCCTCCGAATGCTGTTCGAAAAGCTTTCTTCCCTTGTAAACGAGCTTGCTGAACTCGTGAGCGCCCCAAAGCCTCATGGCTTTTGCGAAGGGATTGAGAAAGATGAAGGGGCCGTAACCATTGTGAATGAGCTGGATGAAGCCGCCGTCCATCACCTCTTCCCGAAGGATGAAGTAGGCCAGCAAGGTCGTTTGCTCGCCGTTCAAAAGCGGCAAAGTCTCTGCATTCACCTCGCCTCCAACGGCTTCGAGAATAGCGTCGTGAACCACCTTCAAGAAGGCATCAGTGCCCTGACCTGCAGCCTCTTGGAGTTTTATTTCTGGTATGTTGATTTCCATTTCTTGCTTTATTGTGCGACAAAGTTACGAAAAATAATTCATACCTCGTTATTAACCACACATTATTTTAGGCTATAATGTTCTCTACTATTATGAAAGACGCACTTTCTTGCTTTTTGACACAATGTTCGGTTCTAGCCAAATATGCTTACAACTTGCATTTCTTTGAGGCTCTGAGAATCGATTCTTTTGAGTCAAGATGTGCCGAGGCTTAAATTATCGCATTCTCGTCGAGTTTTCTTAACTAGCTGAGAACGTGTGGATTGTGTATTTGAGAGACGAATTTAACAGGTCAAATTGACAACTTCACCTTGCAAAATGGGTCAAAATTGCGTGTTTTTCGACCGATTTCGACGTGGGGAAATGCCAAACTTAACGTGGGGCGTTGGCAAACTTAGCGTGTTAAGTTGGTCAACTTGGCGTGCTAAGTTTGGAATTTACCTTAACCTAGTTGGCAAAAGAGGCGTGTTTCGACTCAAAACGAACCATTTTGTGCCTGAAAGCGCCCCATTTTGAAAGTGTCAAAATGACACGAAAACTATTCTTTTCCTACACAAAATGGATAGACGAGCAGGTCTTGAAGTTCGCCGATTGGCTGCTGCATCAGATTGGCCAGAATGTACTCTCCCGCCTGAAGTGACTGGCGAGGTTGGCAGATGAAACTATCGCTTTCAGCTTTTATGTCGAAGTCTTTGGGTTCCAGCCTTGTATAGCTGCACTCAATCAGCAACGGACGAAACATCTTCCTGTAGTATTTCGAGGCTTTCAGACGGATGAGGACATAGTCCACGAGGACTTCCTTTTCGCTTGGCGTGACCCGAAAGACGGGTCGGTTTCCCTCTGTCAATTGCGAGGCGTGGCCGCCCGAAAGATAGTGCGTCAACTTGCTTTTCATCTGATAATCCACAATCTTCCAGCCCGGCTTCAATTCGCTTTGAGTTTGCTGGACAGGAATCTCCACCCAACCCTCGCCGACGGCCAGTTCGACCTTCTGCGCCCCTACATTAAGGGCGGAAAGGAGCATCAATAGACTTATTATCTTCTTCATAACACCACAAAATTAGGCAATTTGTGAGAAATAACAATGAAATGCTTGTCGTTTTGAGGATTTTTAACTACTTTTGTACTCGAGTTAACGAGTTGACGAGTAAACAAGTTGACGAGTTGACACATTCTAAAGCTCAATTAACGACCATGACTATTGCTATTGTTACCTTGATGCTGCTCGGATACCTGCTCATCTGTACCGAACACATTACCCGCATCAACAAAGCCACCGTGGCGCTCTTCTGCGGTGTATGGGGCTGGGTTCTGTATATCTGCGTTGGTCCCTACTACATCGAGACGCTTCACGACGCAGGGTTCCAGGAGTTTCTTGGAGACAAGGACTATAGCATCAGGGCTGTCAACGAATTCATCCGGCAGAAAGTATTCGCCACACACATTGCCCAGCTGACCAGCGTTGTGATGTATCTGCTGACAACAATGGCAATTGTGGACGTCCTGGCAAACAACGGATGCTTCGATTTCATCACGAAGCTTTGCCGAAGCCGCAAGACTTGGGTCGTCGTCACGATGCTTGCTCTGTGCAGTTTCGGTTTGAGCGCCAACCTCGACAACCTGACTTCTGCCGTCATCATGCTCATGGTGATGAACCGTCTGGTCGTCAATCACAGGCAAAGGATGCTCTTGGGTGCAATCATCGTGATTGCCACGAACTGCGGCGGATGCTTCACCGTCATTGGCGACGTCACTTCTCTGCTCGTTTGGACTCGTGGAGCCGTCAGTCCGACGAACTACACTTCCGCACTGGTCCTGCCAGCCCTCTTCGCCACAATCATCCCCACCTACCTTATCGGCAGGAAACTTCCCACACACCTCGACCTGAAACGAAGCAGCGTGATGATGTACAGAGGCGACGACGGCGACATAAAACTCTGGCAACAACTGCTCATGCTCTTCCTCGGAATAGGCGGTTTGTGGTTTGTCCCAACCTTCCGCTGGCTCACGAACCTGCCACCTTTCCTGGGCGCTCTTTGCGTTCTTGGCGTGCTTTGGGTGGTGAATGAAGTCATCAACCGCAAACGCATCCTGAGCGACCAACCCATTACCACCACGACCAATCGCAGCCTGCAATATGAAGTGATGCAAATGATTATGTTCTTCCTCGGCATTGGTCTCAGCGTGGATATCCTCATTGAAATCGGTGCGATGGACAGCGTAAGCCATTGGTGCGACCAACATATACATAATATATATATAATGTCGCTCGTTCTCGGAGCCGTCAGCTCTGTGATGGACAACGTCGCTCTCGTGATAAGCGGCATCTCCATCTATCCCGTCTTGGACGGAAATGCTACCGAAATGACCGAATACATGCAGAGCTTCGTGCGAAACGGACAGTATTGGCACCTCATCACGCTGAGCGGTTGTGTAGGCGGCTGCCTGTTGCCAATAGGAAATACTGCAGGCTATGCGCTGATGAAGTCCGAGGATGTCACCATTTGGTGGTACCTGAAACACATCACTTGGAAGGTGCTTCTGGGCTGGTTCTTTGCTCTTGGCGTTTACTTCCTCGTGGATTATTTCCTGAGGTAGGACCCCCTAACCCCCTTTAGGAGGAACAACTATGGACTATGGACTATGAACTATGAACTGAATCGCCTCGGAATAGATGCCCTCAATGCCATGCAACAAGACATGTTGCAAACGGCTCGAAAAGGCGCATCAGTAGTGCTTCTCAGTCCCACAGGCTCGGGCAAGACGCTTGCTTATCTGTTGCATTTGCTGGAGAAACTTGATGCAAAGAGCGACGACCTGCAAGCGCTCGTCATAGTTCCCTCGCGAGAACTGGCAATTCAGACAGCCGACGTGGCTCGCAGAATTTGTTCCGAGCTGCGTGTCTGCGCTTGTTATGGTGGAAGACCGGCAATGGAAGAACATCAGCTTCTGAAGGGTCTTCGACCTCATCTCGTGGCAGCGACACCAGGCAGGCTGCTCGACCATCTGCAGAAAGGCAATCTGCTGGCCGATAATGTTCAAACGCTCGTCATCGATGAGTTCGACAAGTCGCTCGAGTTGGGCTTTCGCGAGCAGATGAACGACATTTTGGGAATGCTCCCGTCAATAAAACAACGCATCCTCCTCTCTGCAACCGATACCGAAGATATCCCAGCTTTCGTGGGCACTCGAGATTATGTCCGCCTCAACTTCCTTGATGAAGAGACCGACGACCGCATCAGCCTCTTGGTCATCAAGTCGCCCGAAAAGGACAAGTTGCAGACCTTGTATCGCCTGCTTTGTACGCTCGGGACGCAGAAAAGCCTCGTTTTTGTGGGTTACAGAGAGAGTGTGGAACGCGTTGGAGGCTTCCTTGAAGAACAAGGCATCATGGCCGACACCTTCCACGGAGGCATGGAACAGCGCGACCGAGAAAGGGCGCTCTACCGCTTCATGAACGGTTCGGTGGGTGTCTTAGTCAGCACCGACCTCGCCTCTCGCGGCCTTGACATCACGGATGTGGACAATATCATCCATTATCATCTGCCCCTAAACGAGGAAGCTTGTACGCACAGAAACGGCAGAACGGCAAGGTGGGACATGAAAGGAAGCGCCTATTTCATCCTCGGACCTGAGGAAAGTTTGCCTTCTTATATCGTCGAAGAGGTCGAAACCGTTGCTATGCCGACCAAAATTCCCAAGCCAGCCAAGCCGCTTTGGATTACATTATATATAGGTAAAGGCAAGAAGGACAAGATAAGTCGCGGCGATATCGTGGGCTTCCTCACTAAGCAAGGCGGTCTCGAGAGCAGTCAAATCGGCCGTATCGACGTGCTGCCACATTGGTCTTATGTAGCTGTAGAACGCGCTTCGGCAAGCAAACTCCTTAAAGACATCAAAGGCCTCAAGATAAAGGGACAGAAGACGATTTATGCCCTTGCAGGACACTAAGAATTGCACAAAACATATATTTATTGTGCATTTTTCTTCAAAAAACTTGCACAAACGAGAGAATTGTGTTACCTTTGCAGCCGATTTTAACCAATTTAAGGTAAAAAATGAAGAAAACTACACTTTTTTTGATGGCTTTTGCCACAGTTAGCAGCGCATTCGCAGGCGGTCTCCTGACCAACACCAACCAGAATGCAGCCTTCGTTCGCAACTTCGCTCAGGAAGGTAAGATTGACTTAACCAGTATCTATGCCAACCCTGCCGGCGGCGCTTTCCTTGAGAACGGATGGCACTTGAGCCTCAACAACCAGTCGGCTTTCCAGCGCCGCAACATCGAGACGACGTTCCCGCTCTTCCAATTGAACGAGGAGAATCACGACAAAACGCATCTGTTCGAGGGCAAGGCCACAGCTCCTGCCATTCCCTCTTTCACGGTTTCCTATAATAGAGACAAGTGGAGCCTTTCTGCTCACTTTGCCATCAGCGGCGGTGGCGGCAAGTGCGAGTTCGACAGAGGACTCGGTTCCTTCGAAGCTCTCTATAGCGGCAGGCTTTTCGGAGAAGTGCCTTTAGCAGTCAATGCAAAGCTTCCCGGGCAGGTCAAGGCAGGTCTAATCTCCGCTGGTGTACCTGAGCCTTACGCTACAGGACTTGCCGGCACAGGCACTTACAGCAGCCGTCTGACGGGCTATGACCTGGATGCCTACATGCGTGGACGCAGCTACTACTTCGGACTTCAGATAGGCGGCACCTACAAAATCCTTGACAATCTGTCTGCCTTCGTTGGCATTCGCGGTCTCTATGCCTCTTGCAACTACAATGGCTACGTGCAGGACATCAGTGCCAGCTACAGCTATCAGTACAACGTGCCTGCCAACCCTGCAGCTGGCTTCCCTGGCACAAACGGTAGCGGCAACGGCAGGGAGAGCCTCTCCGACTATTCGCTTTCCCTGAATTGCGACCAGACGGGCTTCGGCGTGACGCCCATCATCGGCCTCGACTGGAAGATAAACAAGCATTGGAACGTGTCTGCAAAGTACGAGTTCTGCACCAAGATTAACTTGAAGAACAAGAGTGAGATGAACCACTTTGCTCAAGCTCAGGCTGCAGACCCCACCAGTCCTCTCTCCCAGTTCAAGGATGGCGAGAAGGTTCGCGAGGACGTTCCTGCACTCTTGGCACTTGGCGTTGAGTATTCGCCCATCGAGAAGCTGCGCCTGGACGCTGCCTACCACCAGTTCTTCGACAAGGACTCCAAGAAGTATGGCGGCAAGCAAAAGCTCATCGACCACAATACTCATGAGTTCATCCTTGGCGCGGAGTACGACCTCAGCAAGGTTGTCACCATCTCCGGTTCTTGGGAAATCACGCGCTATGGCTTGAACGACGCATACATGAACGACCTCTCGTTCAACCTCTCAAACTACATGTTCGGCGGCGGTGTGCGCGTTCATGCCACGAAGAAGCTCAGCATCGACCTTGGCTACATGTGCACGTTCTACAACAGCCGCGATGTGACGACAATGACTGCCGCAGGTCCTAAGGTTGACCACTACGACCGCAAGAACCACACCTTCGGCATCGGCTTCAACATCGACTTTTAAGAGCGTGAGGGTTTATAGTTGAAGATTGAAGATAGAAAGATTGAAAATTGATAATTGAAGATTGATAATTGAAATGCCGCTCGGGAACATCTCGGGCGGCATTTTCGTTAATAATTATTGCTGTTCGGTAAATTCGGCCTGAAAAGCCAAAAATGTAAAGTCCTGAAATGCAGGCACTTCCTACCTCGCGTGGAGTCCCTCAAAACGCCGCGTGCGGCGTTGCCCATCGCCGCACGCGGAATTGCCCATCGCCGCACGCGGAAATTGCCATCGCCGCACGCGGCGTTTTCAGACGCCCCTCAAGGGCCTTCCGCTTCGGGGTGACAACAACTGACGACGCCTATGCGAGAAAGGCATCTGCATCCATAAATGGAGGAGAAAAAGACACTGGTATAAACGCCAACGACACATGCTTAGATTGAAAAAACAGCATGCTTTATCAACAAAACAGGCGTTCGAGCATACCATCGGACGGCTTTTTTGTTTTTTTTCTTATTGTGCTTTGTAGTTTGATATATATTTCGTACCTTTGCACACCCAAATTAAAAGGTATATAACAAAGCACACTATATGAGCAAGAAATTCACCGAACGCAACAAGCTCAACCTGAGTGACGTAAACAAAGAAGTGCTCCAGCAATGGGACAACGAAGATGTCTTCCATTCAAGTATATCCGAAAGAGAGGGCTGTCCCTCGTTTGTCTTCTACGAAGGACCTCCATCAGCTAACGGACATCCCGGCATTCATCACGTCCTGGCTCGCAGCATCAAGGACACTTTCTGCCGCTTCAAGACGATGAAGGGCTACCAAGTGAAGCGTAAAGCAGGCTGGGACACACACGGACTTCCCGTTGAGCTTGGTGTAGAAAAAGAGCTTGGCATCACGAAGGAAGATATCGGAAAGAGCATCAGCATCGAGGAGTACAACCAGAAGTGCCGCGAGAACGTGATGATGTACACCAGCGAGTGGGCCGACCTTAGCCACAAAATGGGTTACTGGGTCGATATGGAACACCCCTACATCACCTATGACAACAAGTACATCGAGACGCTTTGGTGGCTCCTGAAGCAGCTCTACCAGAAGGACCTTCTCTATAAGGGCTACACCATCCAGCCGTACTCCCCCGCCGCAGGAACAGGCCTGTCGAGCCACGAACTCAACCAGCCCGGCTGCTACAGGGATGTAAAGGACACAACGGTAACGGCGCAGTTCCGCCTCACTCAGAATAATCTGAATAATTTGAATACTCTGAGCACTCAGAGTACTCCGATATATGTTTTGGCTTGGACCACGACGCCTTGGACTTTGCCTTCCAACACGGCTCTCTGTGTTGGCCCTAAGATTGATTATGTTGCCGTCAAAGGCAGCAATCCCTATACTAACGAGGAAGCCATATACATTCTCGCCGAAGCACGACTCTCTGCTTACTTCCAGGCGGAAGAAGGTAAAGAGCTCGAGATTCTTTGGCGAGGCAAAGGAACTGACCTCGTTGGCTTGAAGTACGAACAACTCTTCCCTTGGGTGAAGCCTTGCGCACTTGAGGACGGTAAAGTCGTCGATAAGAGTGCAGAAGCCTTCCGCGTCATCCCTGGCGATTATGTCACTACGGAAGACGGTACTGGCATTGTACACATCGCTCCTACCTTTGGTGCCGACGACGCCAAGGTGGCAAAGGATGCAGGCATCCCCAGCCTCTTCGTCATCGACAAGGCAGGCGACACGCGCCCGATGGTTGACTTCACCGGCAAGTACTTCGTGAAGGACGATATGGACGCCGACTTCGTGAAGACCTGCGTGAACGACAGCTATTGGCATCACAGCGGCGACTTCGTGAAGAATGCCTACGACCCGAAGTTCAACGAAGGCGGCAAGTACGACGAGAAGGCTGCGGCAAAGGAGATGGACCTCAATGTGAAGATGTGCATCGAGATGAAGGACGAAGGAACGGCCTTCAAGATAGAGAAGCACGTCCACAACTATCCCCATTGCTGGCGCACAGACAAGCCTGTCCTCTACTACCCTCTCGACTCCTGGTTCATCCGTTCATCGGCCGCTAAGGAGCGCATGATGGAACTCAACAACACCATTCTTTGGAAGCCGGAAAGCACAGGTACAGGTCGCTTCGGCAAATGGCTCGAGAACCTCAACGACTGGAACCTCAGTCGCTCCCGTTATTGGGGCACGCCGCTTCCAATATGGCGCAACAAGGATACTCGCGAAGAGATTTGCATCGGCTCCGTAGAAGAGCTGTACAACGAGATAGAGAAGGCAGTAACTGCTGGCGTGATGCCCAGCAACCCTCTTAAGGAGAAAGGCTTTGTGCCTGGCGACATGAGTCAGGAGAACTACGACCGCATCGACCTTCACCGCCCCTACGTCGACCAGATTTGGCTCGTCGGCAAGAGTGGCGCAGTATTGAAGCGCGAACTTGACCTCATCGATGTTTGGTTCGATTCTGGTGCTATGCCTTACGCTCAGATACACTATCCCTTCGAAAACAAAGAGCTGCTCGACAAGGGAATCGTCTTCCCTGCCGACTTCATTGCAGAAGGCGTGGACCAGACACGCGGCTGGTTCTATACTTTGCACGCCATTGCCACAATGGTCTTCGATAGCGTAAGCTACAAGGCCGTCATCAGTAACGGTCTCGTGCTCGACAAGAACGGTATGAAGATGTCGAAGCGTCTTGGCAATGCCGTCGACCCGTTCGGTGCCATCGAGAAGTACGGTAGCGACGCCGTGCGCTGGTATATGATAACGAACAGCGCGCCGTGGGACAATCTTAAGTTCGACGAGGAAGGCGTGCAGGAAGTAAGCCGCACATTCTTCGGCAAGCTCTTCCAGACATATTCCTTCTTAACAATGTACGCAAATGTTGATGGCTGGAGCTACGAGGAGCCTGATGTGCCCATGAACGAACGTCCCGAGATGGACCGCTGGATACTCTCTTGCCTGAACAGCCTTATTCGCGAGGTTGAGCAATGTTACGAGGATTACGAGCCCACAAGAGCAGGACGTCTCATTCAGACCTTCGTGGTCGATAATGTCAGCAACTGGTTTGTGCGTCTCTCGAAGAAGCGTTTCTGGGGCTCTGCCATGAGTCTCGACAAGCTGAGTGCTTATCAGACACTCTACACTTGCCTTGAGACCGTTGCCCGACTGATGGCTCCCATCGCTCCCTACTATGCCGACCGCCTCTGGAGAGACCTGAACGATGCGACTGGCAAGGGTGAGACAAAGAGCGTCCATTTGGCAAAGTTCCCCATTGCAGACGATGCAAAGATTGACATCGAGCAGGAACAGCGCATGGCTCTCGCTCAGCAGGTTACGAGCATGATACTCTCGCTCCGCAAGAAGGAGCAGATTGTTGTGAAGCAACCGCTTCAGCGCATCGCCATCCCTGCCACAAGTGCAGAACAGCAACAGCGCATCCAGGCCATGCAGCAGCTCATCCTCGACGAAGTAAACGTCAAGGAGCTCGAGTTCGTTGAGGCAGAGGGAATGCTCGTCAAACAAGTGAAGTGTAACTTCCGCACGATGGGCAAGAAGTTCGGCAAGCTGATGAAGAGCGTCAACGCAGCTGTTCTCGCCATGAGTCAGGAGCAGATTGCAGAACTCGAAGCAAACGAACATCTGTCCCTCACGCTCGACACAGGCGAGCAGGTTACCGTTGACCTCGAGGACATCGAAATCTTCAGCCAAGACATCCCTGGCTGGAGCGTTGCCAACGAAGGAACGCTGACCGTTGCCCTCGACCTCACCATCACAGAAGACTTGCGCCTCGAAGGTGTTGCCCGCGAACTCATCCGCAGCATCCAGACACTTCGCAAGGACAGCGGCTTCGACATCACCGACCGAATCAAAGTCACAATTCCCGAGAACGATGACAATCGCACTTGCCTCAGCAAGTTCAGCAACTATATTGCATCACAAGTTCTTGCCGACAGCATCACGCTCGGCGCAGAGCTTTCAGTAACTAAAATATAACAAGGTAAAGATATGGAAGAAAACAAAGTAAGGTACTCCGACGAGGAGCTCGAGGAGTTCCGCCAACTCATCAACGAGAAGCTTGCAGTTGCAAAGAGCGACTACGAAATCCTCATGAAGAAGATTAATGAGAGCGGCGTAAACGACGACGAGACGCACTCCACCTATCACACCCTCGAGGAAGGCAGCGAGACACTTAGCAAGGAGAGCCTCATGAACGAGTGCATGCGTGCCCAGAAGTTCATCACAGGCCTGCAGGCAGCACTTGTCCGCATCCAGAACAAGACCTACGGCATCTGCCGCGAGACAGGCAAGCTCATTCCGAAGGAACGTCTTCGTGCCGTTCCTCACGCCACACTCTCTATCGAAGCAAAGCAAGCCAGAGACAAAAAGAAGTAAATGACTCGCAAGCAAGCACAAGCACTGACCTCTGCTGCCCTTGCTGTGGGTATTGTCTGCATCGACCAAGTCATAAAGGTTGTGGTCAAGACAGGTATGTATCTGCATCAGAGCATCCATGTGACAGACTGGTTCCAGATTCTCTTTACAGAGAACGACGGAATGGCATTCGGTATGGAAGTACTTCCCAAGTGGTTCCTCACTTCGTTTCGTATCGCAGCAGTCGTTTTCCTCATTTGGTACATCTTTCGACAGATCAAGCGAGGCATCAGCTGGGGCTTACTTGTTTGCCTGACCATGATAACAGCCGGAGCAGCTGGCAACATTTTCGACTGCATGTTCTACGGAATGATATTCAACAACCCGCCTGCTCCAATGATAGCAGAGTTCGTTCCTTGGGGCACAGGATACGGACAGATGATGCTTGGGCGAGTAGTTGATATGTTCTACTTTCCGCTTGTAGAATGGAACTGGCCTGCAAGCCTGCCCTATATCGGCGGCGAACACTTCATCTTCTTCAGCCCCATTTTCAACTTCGCAGATGCTAGCATCTCATGCGGCGTCATAGCACTCATCATCTTCTTCAACCAGAAAGTGTTTAGATGAAACTTCGCCCCTTCTACCTCATCTTGCTTACGTCTTACATCCTGCTTGCCTGCTCCCCTTCTCTACCGAGCGGTATTATGGATGAGGACGACATGACAGATGTGTTAGTTGATTTCCATCTTGCACAAGGAATGGCAGAAGCACAAGGCGAAAACGTTGACGTCAACAGATACAAATACATTCAGGCAGTCTTCAAGAAGCATCGCATTACAGAAGCCGAGTTTGACTCTTCGATGATTTATTGGAGTGGTCGTGCTGAGGACTTCACACACATATATGATAATGTAGTCACTCGCGTACAGGCTCAAGCAGAACGCATGGGACTCGAGATGGCAGCCAACAATCAAGACCAGTTTGCTTCGCTAACAAACGAAGGTGATACTGCTAACATATGGCTCGGTAAAGACTTTGCTTGCATCACGGCAAATCCTGTGCAATGCGTCTATTCCTTCACAATGAAGGCTGATACCACCTTCCGTAATGGCGACAGCTTTATTTGGCGCTTCAATACGCAGTATGTTGGACGCTCAATGAACAACGAAGCCATTGCTTTACTTACTTTTTATTATGACGGGGACACCACTGCTTGCGTAACAGATTTGCTGAGAACAAGAGAGAAAAACGAGATACGCCATACTCCTGGACGTACCCTCGACAGCCTCAACCTTCGTTCCATTACAGGCTTCATCTACTTGCCTCTCATCAAAGGCGCTGACCAACCAAAACCTTTGTTAGTTAGCCAGATGCAACTCATCAGGATGCACAAGAAGCAACCCATTGCTCCCAAACTTCCTGTCGACACCCTTCGCAGAGACACTCTCCAAGTCGATACTGCTCCAAAGCAGAAAGAACGCCTGACACCTCTGCAAGTGCGTGAGAGTCAACCGAAAGAGCGCAAGATACACGTCACGAAGGAGAACCCGAATCCTATCCGTCCACAAAAGGGCATACCTCAGCGTACTAACCGCCGTCGAGGTCGTTGATAATGAAACATGAAACGAGCTTATCACGACATCCTCTTGCCTGACGGAACATTGCAAAAAGGGCCAATCGTTGTTGAAACAGACAAATACGGTCGCATCATCAATTGGCACAAACTCGAAAAGGAAGAGCCTTTTACTGAGTGGATAGGCGGAACATACAAAGCCACCTGATTACTTTGCAACTCACAACGTGTCAAGTTGAACATTACAACGTGTCGAATTGAACATCACAACGTGTCGAATTGAACATCACAACGTGTCGAATTAAACATCACAACGTGTCGAGTTGAACATCACAACGTGTCGAATTGAACATCACAACGTGTCGAATTGAACATCACAACGTGTCGAATTGAACATCACAACGTGTCGAATCTACTATTATGTTCGAACACGTTGCAAAATTATTCTTCTCCAGTGTAAACAGGACATCAGACAGTTCGTCAGACACTACTTTCTTCTACATCTCTTGCAGGTGAGCATTTTTTTTTGTAATTTTGTACTCGCTATGCAAAGACACACATACATTATTATATATATATACCTTGCGAT
>Ga0247609_10002153_pt1 | contig 21467 bp, 29 predicted proteins | sample 172DNAGHGlowgp2_FD_193487 | JGI IMG/M metagenome (GOLD analysis project Ga0247609, IMG submission 193487) | Sheep rumen microbial communities from Palmerston North, Manawatu-Wanganui, New Zealand - 1728 DNA GHGlow gp2 | ecosystem: Host-associated > Mammals > Digestive system > Stomach > Rumen ...
ATCATTTCGTTTGTACATGAATATTGTTCATTAATTGGTGCTAAATTAAATATTACCTTCATATTGCTATTTACAAAATGCTTGGTAATATTCCAGCCATATGTCATTATAACTTTATCATTGACTAAAATTGTAATTTTATTTGGTCGATATTCACATTGATATTTTATAAAATGTGTAGATGGATTCTTTGGTTGTTTGAAAATACTTACACCCTTTGCTCCACATTGTTTATGGATTGTATCCAAATAATGTACATTGCAAGTTGTATTCCATCGTGGAAGTATTGGTTTAAAGTATGAGCCACGTTTGTTACAATATGCTTCACAGATATCAATTTCTCCATGATCAGGCCACTTGCCAACACCACACAACCAAAAAGCAGGCCATAGATTTTTACCTTGTGGTAATTGTATTTCAGCAGTAAATGTACCATAGGTAAAATCGGTTACAGAACGGATCAAACCACATCCTATACTTGGATTGTATATGGTTCCATCCCAATATTTTACCTGTTTAAATTTATTGTGTATTCCCAAAGATAATGAATTGTCTTCATGAACTTCAATCATTGATTGGTCATAATAAAAGTATGGATAGTTTGGATGAATTATTCTTCCTCCTTCCATCTCACATACCCAATTTACATTGCACCAATTAAATTTCTGCGCCATAATCTATAATATTTAAATTCTCGTCAATAATATATGCTTGATATCCAGTATCTAACATTGCAATTTTATTTAGAATTATAGGTTTTTTGCAATACGTATGACCAAATACCTGTTGTCTTGTTGTCGGTGGACACCAATCTTTATGTTCTCGAATATCAGCCCATACAATACTTCCATATGCATCAAATCCACCACGAAACATTGAACACTTATATAAATCAGCACCTTGATGTTTTCGTTGTTTGTAATAGGAATTGATGACAGAATCAAGATGATATTTTGGTTTCATTAATAAATCAAAAGTATCATGATATAATTCTTCTATCATTCCGGCATGAGAAAATAGACAATCATTCCATATATATGCAAACTGAAACAAATACTTATTGTCATTAAATAATTTCGCAATTACGTTATGATTTTTATAATCATGTCTACAATGATAATCGTAAGTATTAAAGTATGTTTTTGAGTAATACGAAACGTCGTGATTGCCTAATAATAATACACATTTTTGTGGATTATCTTTCTTAAATTGAATAATACTTTTAAAATTTTCAATTTCAGATTCATGTGTAATTTCTCGACTTACATCTAATTTTGCACTTTCATTTTCATAATGATCAATATAATCACCAAGAAATATAACTTTATTAAAATCCTCTATATGTTTGCATGGATCAATCCAATATTCTCTTCCATGTACATCGGGAATTATTAAACATTGTTTCATTAGAAATTTTGTCTTATAAAATGATATTCAGATGCAGCAGTCCAATGATTTTCTTCAAGATCAAATCCATAACGTTCTTCTAAGACTTCATAGATATACTCTCGAAAATCGTCATATTCAAGCATCTCTTCTTTTTCTGCTTTTGTGAATTTAATTACCATAATATCACCATTATAGTAATTAAGAAGTATTAAATAGTTGTATTCCATATAATATGATATTAAAAAAGGGGATGTTTTTACACACCCCCTTCACTTGTTTATTTATTACAGTATCACCCGCACACCGAGTAACCGCAAGATTCACAATGTTTACAACCTCCATCATTGATTATCTTACCACCACATTCAGGACATTTTTGACCAGTATCAGTTTCTGTGATATACTTGTATAATACCCTGCATAATGCAGAACTGAATGAAGTAATATTGCTATCAACTTTCTTGGTTGTTTTTATGATATATTTAATATCAACACCATGACGTAACAACATAGAAGAATATAATGTTACAGCACGTTCTTCAATGTTTTCATTCGCAATTTCCAATTCTGTTATTGTCAATAAATCAGATTTAAACATGTAGTGCATCTTGGACTTCTTGACAATCGTGCCTTGATGATTTGGAATCTTTATATCAAGATTAGGTCTAAATGCAAATACTTCATATGGCTTACCTTCATATAATCCAACGAGGACAATAAATTGTTCACCTTTAACCTTGACAGCATAGATATCTGCTGGAAGTTCTTTCGGTCTCTTAGGAGCAGAATGAATTTGTAACTGGTTTGTATTTTGTTGGGGTTTAGTGGACAAAATAGGGTCTCTACTTCCATCAACATATATGGTCATCCCCTTACATCCAACAGACCATGCGTTCAGATATAATTGTTCAATTGTGTCAATAGATGTTTCTTTTGGTAAGTTAACCGTTGAACTTATAGCCGTATCTATACATTCATTAATTTTGCCTTGAAGTTTAACGCGTTGTTTCCATGGAATTTTTGCTGCTGTAATAAAATAATCTGGTACAGCTATCTGATTTCCAAATTTATCATACCATTCCTGTAGCGTTTGAATATTAACGGTATAATATGTTTCTTTGCCGTTTAATGAAACTGTTTTTCTTGTGTAAGTTGTTGAAAACCAGGGTTCTATACCACCTGAAACATTAAGCATAGTACTAATTGACCCAGTTGGTGCAATACTTAATAATGTAGAATTTCTAAGACAATTTTGTTTCTTTAACTTATTAATTTCATCTTTTGACAGATTATGTTTAATAAATTCACTATCCCAAACTTTATTTGAATATCCTGGAAAATTACCTCTTAGTTTACCTAATTCTACGCTATATTTCAAACACTCAACAAATATGAAATGCATAATATCGTGTAATGTTGAAATACTATTGTCAGATCCGTATACAAGTTGCATTTTGGCTAACATATCTGCAACGCCCATTACTCCAATACCAACATTTCTCCATTTTAAAGAAGCTTCTTTTTGCTCAATTAATGCATGATTATTTTGATTTTCATCGATTAAATCATCCATTGCCCCAACTATATATTTTAAATCTTTTCGCAATTCATCAAGATTGAAACACGCATTTTCTTCAAATGGATGCAAAACATACTCAGACAAATTTATTGAAGATAAGTTGCAACATCCGTGCTTTGGAAGCGGTTGTTCCCCGCATGGATTAGTAGTTTCTATTACATAATCATCAATAAATTCCATCATATTATAGTTTCTTAATCTATCAACATATAATATTCCTGGTTCTGCATGGTCATGTGCATACTTACAAATTGCTTTGTATATTTGAACAGGATTTACATCATATATTATTTCATGTCCAGAATAATTGCGTTTAACCGTAACAACTGTTTCTTTACCATATAAATAATAATCTTGAATGTATTTCATGAACACATCATCTATTTCAACAGAAAGATTACAATTGTTTATTTTTGAATCATTGCTTTTGATTGCGATAAAGTCCAATACATCTTTATGCCAAACATCTAGGGAACACATCAAGGCACCTCTCCTGTGATTGCCCTGACTAATACTTGCTGTTGTTGTATTAAACATTTCTAAAAATGGAATAATACCATCTGATGTAAAATACTTTCCTATCGGACTTCCTTTTGGTCTTAATTTAGATAAAGAGATACCTTGCCCACCTTGCGCCTTAAATGTTTTAGCAATTTGGGTATTTGTCAATAGAATATCATCCATATCATCTTCAACAAATCCACGTGAATAGCAATTTGAGTTTGTTCCAATATTCAATCCACGATTACTTAATGTACGTCCCCCAAACAAGAATTTCTTTTCAACAATCAATCTCTTGATATTCCTATTCTTATTAGAAACCCTATCAAGCCATTCATCAAACGTTTCGTTATTGTATTGATATTTTTTATGCCAAATATCCAGACCTAATTGATTATCTTTACCAAGCCATTCTTCTACTGTCATATATCTAAAATTTAAAATTGTCTATATATTGTTGATGTGTTTCAATAAGTGGTTTAATCATCGCAACAAACGCAGTGTCATTCATTTCATTACAATTACACCATTTTTTGACATATTGGACCTTGTCTGGTTTAGATAACATATTCAACAAGTCAATTGACGCTTCAACGTTGTGACGACTATGATAATTTGACATCAACACATGAATGATGTCATTATTTATATCTTCATCAACATATTCAATTGGTTTGACATAATTCAATCTATCATAGAGTGAATTCAATGTGCCTTTATATATAGTTGGTTCTGTATATCCATTTAAATTGTTGTAAAGTTCACGTCCGATTTCAAATGCATGACGCATTGTCTTCTGTTCATACTCGAGTGTTTGATATTTGAATGTATCTTCAAATTCCCATACTTCTGGTTGACATGATTGAAAATTTACAACAATAAAACGATATGGAACTATTCTAAAGTCTTTGAAATATTCGTCATTATCAAGATTACGTCTTAGAATAGAAGCGTATAATTCTGCCTGAATCCAATATGACCAATCTGTAAATGACATGTAAAAATCTTTTTCCAAATGAGATGATGTCTTTAAATCGATTGGATAAATGATTTTATTCTCATGATCGATAATTATCAAATCCGGCATGCAACGATATGGAACACCATTTATACAAGCCTTGAACTTTAGTTGATAGAGTCTTTCCAGCGAATCATCATTATCGCCAAAATACCATTTTGTCTTTGAATCATTCTTTAATGCATGGACTGCATTAAATACACTATTCCAATCTTTTGAATCTAAGATAGTCTTCGATGGATTGTGTTTTTTCAATTTGATATAATCTTGAATCAACGATAAATCCATCTTTTGTAATTCTGAAAGTCGTTTTGCATCACTTTTTACATAATATCCTGCACGTTTTGCAATTTGGTTTAGTGTATCAATTGGTATTTTTGCAACATCATTATATGTTCCATCTGCAATAATTTGCATTGCAATCTTAATCATACCATCTGTATAATGGTTGTTAGATACAACAAATTGTTGATTGAATTCATTTAGTCCGCCTGTAATAATTGAATCTACAGCGCTTCCTAAAGATAATGATTTGGATTCAACCCTATCAAACAAATGATCAATTGTTATCTTCCCAGAAACAACTTCACGTTCATATTTTGCAATAATACTATAACTTAATGAAGAATCTTTTCTATATGTTTGTTCATCAACTTTCCAGCTGATATCATATAAACTTTTTTTATTCATTTTCTATTTCTTCATAGTCTATACATGGAATATCAATGTTATATTGTTCAATAAAATCATTAAGGCACATTTGTAATTGTCGTACATTTTCCAAATCTATAGGACTGACTTTACCTTTTTCCAAAGCCCTCTGAAACATTATAACATTAGAATCAACTATTTCCTTTAACGCTTCATAATTGTAATCATTTAGATATGCAAGAGCGATGTTTACATCTTTTGGCACTAAATAGCCAAACATACTTTTCAATTTGTCTTTCGGCTTCATAATAAATATATATTAAGGCTGCAAAGATAGTTGATTTTCTCCATATACGATGTTAAAATTGATTTTTTAATAAAGTTATAAATGTTTCCAGCTGACCTATTGTAAATATCTTTGCAATTATATATTGCTGTTTTTGAGATTCAACAAATCTACGGAATAACTTAAAACGAATTGGAAATGCATCGTTCTCCCAACCTTTCATCTCTATTACAACGTGTATGCCATGATAATCAAATTCAAAATCAGGAGTATACTTGATTGATGCAATCTGTCGTAATTTAAGTTTTACGTCCTTTTTATCTCCTTCATAATATAAAACAGAAGGTTTGAAACCTTCTACAAGAGTATATGTTCTAGGCTCATATAGAGGTTTCAAACCTTGCTTTTTAAGATACAAATAAGCATTTAGTTCAAGAGTTGACTCGAACACTATATTGTCAGCAATAAGGCCAGACTTTACATTTTTAGCTTTACCTGTTTTTTTTGTAGCCATTTTTATATGTTATGTGAAAAACTGTTCGCCAAATCAAGAAGATTTTCATAAACAGTTTCCTTGTTGATTTCTACACATTTAGGAATTGGCAACGAATAATGATCTATATCATCATTATTGACAATTCCAGTATATGCAATTTTATTGATAAAATCCGCCTCAGATGCATAATCAACACCATCATCCACATCGTCTATTGCCAATCCATCATCACCATATTCAATAATACTAAATGGATAATATGCACAAGTGCGTAGTTTTCCTTCCTGAAATTGTTTGTCTGGAGTAATTGGTGTTGCAACCACATCTGCTGGATTAACCAAAACCTTCATGCCAACATCACCAAAATAATTCTGTTTCAGCCATTCTTTTGATGCAGCATGCAATGAAGGAGCACATGATCTCGTTTGATCTGCACAACAATTTTCTCTTGGCATACTGACAATCTCACCAAGTTTGATTTCAAACTTATGGCTATAATGGTCTGTATAGGTTGGTGTTGCGCTCTTGTCGAGTTTATTATTGATGATTACATGATACAAATCGTCAAGATTTCCGATAACACCATTATCATATTCAGATTTTGTCAGAAACATATCACCCTTATCATCCTTTGCAACATAATAATTTCTTGGAGATTTCTTGGAAACATGTTTAACGTGATCATAACTTGTTGCAATAAAATCAATATCCTGCGTTGAATATGTAGAACCATCAGAACGAATATCTGCATTTCTATACATTACAAGCAATCCAGAACGTGCAATCTTAATATTCCATACCGTAATAAATGCAAACAAATCATTACGAACTCTTGAATCTGGATTCAATGATACCAAGGTCCAAAAATTCTTATATGTTTCAACAAGATCATTACGCCCTTCATCCTCTGCGCGATAAATCTTTTCAACCAAATCAAGAGGTAATGATAATTCAGAAACTGACATCATATAATAGCTGGCATTGCGTTTTGTAAGAATTGACGGCTTGTTATAATCTCTTGACGAAAGAAATGTATATTGGTTTTTCTTTGCATCATCTCCAAAGGCAGGAGTAAATAACATCTTTACCTTTGTCTCAAATACATCATCATCAAAACAACCCATGTTGTAATGACGAATATATTCATTAAGCATCTTTTGATCATTGTCGGTAAAATCATTTGAATGATACTGTTTACCATTTAAAACAACAAGACAGTTGTTTCCGATTTTAATTTGAGAAATTTTCATATAACGTTATATTTAAAGTAGATAAGTTGTTTTGCAAATATAGTTTTATTTTGGAAATCTCAATAAAACTCAACTGAATAATTTTAAGTTTATGTAGACAATACATTGCCATTGCAAGGCGAATTTCATCGTAAGACTTGGTTAATTCTTTAATTGTTACAATAGATAAAATATTTTTTAATTGTTGTACAAGATCATTAGATATTGGATACAAATGTTTCATCTGTTGTATAACAAAATTAGAATCATCACGATTTAAAAATTCTTCTATACTATCATATCGTGCATAATCATAAGACGGACTGAACTTCTTATTTAAATGCTCAATTCTATCCATTATACGATAACTACTTAACCATTCAACTGGAAGCATTGTATAATATATTCGTGCACAAGACCTCATATATCCATTATATTTATATAGGAAATCAAAGATATTCAAAGCATTTGGAAGTGGCTCAAGTAATTTGAGATATTTCTTTGCACACAATATGAATCTACATTTGTTATTGCATAGTATGTTATATAATGGTGATTTTATAACGTCTATGATTAACGGATCATCTTTCTCACCATAAATAAATGTATGTTTTATTTTTGTCAAATCACTTAACCTATATCTATCATGATATATCATATTACCATACGTTGATATATGGTCAAACTGATAAAATATATATTCTTCAATATTTAAAATAGATTGCTTACTGGCTTTTTGTCTACGTGCTTTTGCTTCGGCCTTAATATCATTAATAAAACTATCAGGAGTTTTTATTGTCTGTAAATTGGCATGCTCAATTAACTTTTTGATAGTTGATAATGTATCTGCATCGGATGGATGATCTAGGATTTCTTGATCTAAAATATCATTTAATTTGTCATTGTCTATAAAAACAATGGAAGAATAATTATATGGTATTACTTGTCTAATATATTTTCTATCATAGTTTGACAAAGTATTTGAAAACATTGTACGCTGCGCATCAAGTAAAGCGGTAAGATCATATAAAGACAGATTTACATATCCATTAGAATAATTCTTTGTAAATTGTGAATATCTTAACATTCCTGTAATGGAATCATGTATATTAACACGCTTTTGTTTGTCAAAATACTCAACAAATCCTTTATTCAATTCAACATCTGATACATATGTTTTAATTGTATGTCGAGGAAGATGCACCGAACCGTAAGATATATTAAAATGATATTGGATATCATCTATCTTTTCATGATTCACAGAAAACTGATATCCATTATTTGCTCTATTAAATTCACCAATAGAGTCAAACCTTAAGTTACCATCCTGCAAACAATAAGTATTGACTAAATGTTTATACAATTTAGATACCTTTGATGAAAACGCATTTAAAGTCCTATCATTGGCAAGTAATGATTCACGATTTGGATTAATATCCAATTCACCGATATCAAAGTTAATTGCAAGACCATTCAAGTCGATACATGTATCTAATAGATTGAACAAATTCCTTGATATAGGATAAACAACATTTCCATATCTTATAATTGTGTCACGACTGTTCTCGTATATTGAACAGAGACTATATAATCCACAATTCTTAATTTTTCTATTATTGAACTTATTTGCCAGTTCTTTATTGATATCAATGTCATTGACAAATAATTTATCAAAATACATTAATTGGTTAATTGCAGAATATATTTCACGGCTTGGTGCAGATACAGAAACCTGAACCTCAAAACCATTTTTACATTGTGTATGATCCTCATATAACTTTTCAATACAGATTTTATCTATATTTTTGTACATACAATAATAACTTATCGTATTATTATAATATGATGTCATTCGCACAGTATCTGCAACAGCCAGACTCGCAAACCTCCCTAACATTCTGTTATCTTATAGGCTTTTTATCCTATAATTCTTATATTTTCTATTCATATAAGTTCAGCATATCTTTTCACTATTATAGTGTTCCTGCCTCGTGGAATTGCTTTAAGCAATAGGCTATTTAACCCTACATTATATTCTTTTAAACATATGTAAAAATATAGTTATGTGAATGTATACAACCGTCTATATGCTTTAAAGCTCTATATATATTTCCTTTATTAATACCTAATATACCAGAAGCTTCTCCTATACTATCGAATATAATGCATTCTTTAGTAATGGAATTAATTGCCTTAATAGGTTTATTTTGCACTTTTAATCCAGTTTTTCTAGCGTGTTCATCGTTTTCTTGAGCCGTACACCATTCTAAATTATTTACAGTATTATTTTGTTTATTTCCATCTTTATGATTTACATATGGTTTATTTTCAGGATTATTTATAAAATAAATAGCAACTAATCTATGTATTTTAAATCCTTTTTTTATTCCATTTTGACAGAATACATAATGTAAATAACCACTAGGTGTTAATACTGGAGTTAATATTTTACCGGTTTTAACATTCTTGATATTTCCAAGATTTGAAATTGCGTAATTATCAAATCCATTAATAATACAATATTTTTCCATAATATTTCCTTTAATTATGACATAAATGCCTTATAAAGATTTTAAAAGTTTCAGTTTATCTATGCGTTGCGGCTGACTAAATTTTTACATTTAGTCTTCACCTCTGATTACCATTTCAGGCTTCCAGATTTTTTCAGGAATTTTTACTCGGCAAAGGGTTTTTTCTGCGTTTTTTAATCAAATAATTATATAGAATATTGTTTTTAATTACCGAGTGTACCTATGTATTCATTTGATTCTCTTTTTGTTGATGATCCTAAAAACAAAAAGATTTCATTAAATCGTTCTTCAGAAATACCTGTTCCAAAATCACGAATTGATATATCTGTGAAATCCCCATTCTTCTGTAGTGTAATAATTATAGAATCATCTGTACCTGCTTCAACACTTGAATCATATGCATTTGAAACAATTTCTCTAAAGAATGCTTGTAACGGATCAGAATATAACTTTGATGTTAACAAAGTGGTTATAAAGTTGACATTCTTTGAATCTATACCTATTTGATATGATTCGGTATTATGTTTTTCAACATTATGTGCATAATCGAAATTCTGTATCATATTGTTTGAATAATTCTATGATTATATCATTAAATATTTGTTTATCATTTATACATTTATACAAATCACTAATATCTTTACCATCATCAAAATATGGAAGGATAATATTCTGAAACTCAGTATTTTCAGCAAATTGTTTTCCATACCTGATTCCAGGTTCATCGTTATCAAATAATACATAAATATGTTTAAACCTGTTTCTTAATACATCTCGTGCCGATACACTCATATTATAGCCTTCTCCTTGTAAAGCTATGCTTGGAATATGAGTTTGTTCAAATAAACATAATGCATCTTTAACTGATGAACATATACAAATATTCTCGTTATAACGAGATAATTTTATCATCTTCGCCCATAATGAGATAACTGAATGATCGTGTTTACTAATCCATTTTAATCCTTTTGTATTGTATGGTTGATATACTTTCTTTGTAATAATCCCATCTTTTCTTTCTATATATACATAAGCTAAAGAATCGGCAACTATTGTAATAACACGATCTTTTTGTATGATAATATGGGATATTGGATATACTTCAGCCCATTTCAAAGTCTTTATGGAGATGCCAAATTGCTCCCAATATTGTTTATCACGATCTTCCCATTGTCTTATTTTAACATCCAATTTTGATGATGATTTAAATGTAATACTTTCTGTCCTCTTTCTTTGAATATTTATTTTATCAATATGACAGAATAATTCATTATACAGTCTTTGTATTACATCGGAAAAACTACAATTCCATAACTTCATAAACAATGTAAACACATCTCCACTCTCCTGTGTTGCATGATCCTTCCAACATAATTTATCATTATAATAGAACAATGAGAATGATGGATTGTTGTCACTTCTTAATGGAGAGCTAATGACGCATGGAATTGAACTGATATTAAAATAGTGAAGGAGGATATCTTCCTCCCTCACTATTTTCAGCAATTCATCCTTTGTTTTTGTTTCAGATGATTTCCCTTTGTCAAACATTTTTTACCACGGAAGATCGTCTGTAGATTCTTCTTCTTGGGTTTCAAAAGTTGTTGGAGTTACTATATATTCATGCAACGGAGCAATTTCAAAAGTAGTATTTGGATAAGATCCATATGACTTAGCTTCATTGATTTCCTTTTCAAATTGCTTGTTACTAGTATTACGGACACGTGCAAACATCCTGTTGAACACGTCCTGATATTGGCGACCATCAACTTCACGCACGCCAATTGCAACACGAACCCTGTTCATTGGCTGATAGTTGATAATATTACGAATTTCAGAGAAATCTCCATTAAACAAAAGTTCTGGATGATCCAAACGACACGGAGAAGCATCTTTGGTACTTTCTACATAAGCACCTTGATTATTATCCCAAACTCTCGTTGGATTCAAGCATAAGAATTCTCTTAAGAACTCTGAGATATACTCTTCATTCTTGCACGCAAGTCTATAATTAGGTGTAATTTGTGCCTCGTAGGTACCACCATCATTCTTTCTAAGAACAGTGGTCTTGCTATTGAATTCATCTTGCATAACCCATGCAGTACGACCAAATTCATCAATAACCTGCTTCTTTTTGCCATCAGACCAGTTGCTGTTTGGTGCAGTCAAGAAAAATGTAAGTTTAGTATGTAATTCAATACCACAGACCTTTTCATCGGTCTTTACATAAATATCAATTCTTACAGTCTTACCAGTTTCGTCAGATTTGATATACTCTGGTTCGTTTTCAACTTCACGATTTTGAAGCTTGCTTAATTCAGCTTTATTAGGATTAACTGCTTCAACATAAACGGGTGCAATACCAATGTAACGTTTAATAGGTTCAGCTTCTGCGCTGACAATTCCATGTCCAAATGCCATAGTTGTATATTTTTAATTATTAATTTAATAAGTCTTCAAGTTTAGTGTTATCTTCTTCAATTGGTTCGTGAAAAATGTATTCATTCACATAAACTGGTTTACCATCACGTTCACCAGTCTGTTTCTTTTGAACAGTAACAAGATCTCTAGAACCATATCCGCCAGTCATATTGCGGATAAAACTTTCAAATACTTCAATTTGTTGTGCATTTGCTTCCAGCTTAGCATTGATTTCTTCTAAATCTTTTTTCAGTTTTTGTTCCTTAACCAAAAATGGTTGAATACTTTTTGCCGTACTGATAATAACGGCAATTTCAGTCTTTGATAATTCTCTCATTGTTTTAATATTTTAAATAGGTTTAATTAATAAAAATTTGTGACATGTCAATATGCAGGTTATTATTATCATCTGATTCTGCCACAACAAATCTTTTTCCTCTCAAATGTAGTGGACGTGCTTCTCTAATTGTATCATCACCACCTTCGAATGTAATAATTGTTTGTTTACCATTTCTGTATACATATCCAATAGCATCGGATTCGCCACATATGATATCACTCAACTTTCCAGCTAAATCTACAGACATTTCAGTCATTTCAACATTATTTTTCTTGATTTGTTTATCCTTTGTATGAGCAACAAGAATTAATGTTTCACAATAAGGCTTCATCATGTCAATAAGATTTTTTAATGCAATACGCAAATATAAATAACCACTACCATTAGGAAGTTGTCTTACATCTGCCTTGTCATCAATTATTGGCTTCTTATCTGCGTCTAAAATATTATTGCCTTTCTTATCTTTTTTATAGCCCCAACCTTTTCCCATTGGTGAATTTCTATACAAACCAGCAGCATATTCCAAACTCATTTCTTCAAGACGTGTAGCATTATCGATTGTAATAAATTTATATGGAACATGCCCATCGTGTGCCATTTTATCTTTTAATGCAGCTTCAATTTCAAAGAAGTCTTTTGCTTTTCTTGCTTGAACCTTCATTACTGACAATGAACGATATCCATCTTCAAGATCAATAATTAAATTATTATCCAAAGAAGCCATTAAACTACTCTTACCACTTTTTGGTTTGCCAAATAAGATAATAAGTTTTGGATTATAGTTTGTTACAGCACTTCTTTCTGTTGGTAATTCTATCATTTTTACTAAATTTACTTAACAATGTTAATATTTGACTCTTTTGTTGAACTGTTTTTGAATCATTTGATTCAATTAATTTATACACTTTTTCAAGTTTTTCCTTATCCGTCGGAGCTGGAAGTACATTAAAGTAACATACAGCTCCATCGAAATACAGTGGAAGTAATTTATTTGCCTCTCCTCTTCTATTACATAATAACTCTAATACTCTAAAATTATGTTTTAATTTTGTTAAATCATAACCAAGATATTCAGTCATATTATATGCATACGGATCACAAATACCCCAAAAATGTGTTACATCGTTTACAGTACTCTTACAATCTGCAAGAAATGTATCATCTGGTCTGATTCTACCTTGTTTTGTAGATTCAAGACTTCCTAATTCCTTAGATTGTTGTTGCACCATAATCATTGTATAACGAAATACGTTTTTATACATTACAAATGCTTTTGATAATTCACCAATTGCCTGTAAGAGTGTTTGACCTTTTACTGGCTGTAGTAAACTAACATGATCAACCATTACAATAACGTATTCCAATGGGTCATTTGGAGTATATTTATCTATACTTTTTGTTTCATGTGTTTGTCCAAATTCATCTTTATAGAATGCTTTTTTATACGTACACGTTCCATGTGACATTGCATAAGACTTTATCTTAATATCTATTGCAACCGTAGTGCGCTCCTCACAAAACTCAACATGATTCTCAAAAAATACAAACAATGCCTTATATTCAGGAGATTTCAACAAGGCAAGATCGTCATCTGATAATAACTTGTTTTTGTTTGGTGATTGTAATTCAAGCGGACTAACCCTACGTGTACGTTTGGATAATACATATAAACAATATGACATGAATCTCATCATTATTTCTTCTTTACTTTCCTCCAGTGGAAAGATAAAGAATTTTAATCTAATGAGATCTGGATGATTATATGCATAGAAAATTGTTTGAAACAGAAATACAAAATTGGTTAATTGGCTTTTACCATTTTTAGTTCGAGCAGTTACAAGATGGTAGTCTGCATGTTGAATTACAGGTACACAATCATGCATTTGTTCAAACGGGAATGGTATTCCGTTAATCCTTCCTTCTTCAATATTTTTCTTGTTTTCTTCTAAAAGTGTATAAACACTATTTAAAAGATCACTCATATCACTAACTCTGATAATTCATCATTGGATGATGATTTTAATGTAGTTGTATCAACGCCATCTTTGATCATTTCAATATACGTGTACATTTCAGATTTACCATCTTTTAAAATAAAATATGGCATAATCTTCATAAATTTATCACCAGTATATAATCTGATGTATAATTTGACGGCGTTGATAATTTCATCTTTCTCTAAAGTACAACCATATAATGTTTCAACCTTTTTAAGTCTTTCAACAGCTTCTTTTTCAGAGCATCTCCATGACCATTTTGGCTTCCCATAATCATCATTCTTCATCCCCGTTGGGAAAAGCTGTCTGATTTCATGTGCTGCATCAGTCAAAGCTTGTATATGGTCTTTTGTGCCCTTAGAAGTACTAGCAATTATAATTTTATCAAATAAATCAGCACCTTTTTGTGTAATTCTATATTTATTTGATTGCGTTAAATAAACATATTTCTTATCTATTAGTTGTTGAATATCAATATCATTTGGATTACTCCAATATAATGCACCTAAATAAAATATCAATGATTTAGAAATATCGTTCTTCGCACATATGTTTGAATCGATCTTTATTTCCATTACAACGTAAGTTCTTCAATATGTTTCTTTTCAACTTTTTCACGAATATGATAAGTTAAGATATTTTCATTAATATCCATAGCTTCATCTTTTCGCATATTATATACATATTGCAAAATTTTCTGAATCTTGTTGTACAACTTGATTTTACAACGTGATTCAACAATTCTTTGACCTTTTACAGCGTTATACGTATCGCTATCATTACACGTTGCTCTTGCTGATGTTGTAATTATGATATGATTGTATGTATGACGTAAGTTAAACCTGCTACAAATATCAATTTCTTCATTCAGTGAAAATATACTTGAATCAAGTAATGCCGTCAACTTTCCAATTATCAATTTATTATTTGGACAAATAAATTTCATTCCAGCATCAAATTGTTGACCATCACAGTTTACGGATTTATTTGTCAATGTTGCTTTAATTTTGTTATTCATAGTTTAATTTCTTTAATATTATTTACTTGATGAACTAAATTAGGATTATAATTTTTTAACATTTGGTGTACTATCTCCTCATCCCTTGTTTCTTGATAATATGGAATGATGATAATAGGTTGTTTATGACGTAATATTCTACCTATTTTTTGAATTCTAAGACGCGCAGAGCCATTTAATTGTGCAAATATACCAATCTTACAATCAGATAAGTTCATTCCTTCTGTGAGAATGTCAACAGATGTAATATGTTTAATCTTGTGATTATTAAACATACTTACAATATCTTTGGCTTTCTTGTTTTTGGAATTTACTGCATATTTACCTAATTGTTCAGTTTGTTCTATGCTTCCACAGAATGTTAAAGTCCTATAATTCTTAAAATATTGCAGGATTTCTTTAACATATTCTGTTTTAATAGCTCCAAGCCATTTAAGCCTTTTATTACATTGTGCAAGATATGCCTTTTGGTTGACTTCTTTCAAAAAGTTAATCTTATTGCAAAATGTAATATAATAGGCTTTTTCTGTCACGAGCAATTCTTTGTTAAACTTTTTGACTGGATATTTCTTAATCTTGTTATCCAAAGTCAAAGGTATGAGATATACATTTGGATCTGGCAATATGTTAGCATCAATGGCATCACGTAGATTAATATTAATGCTTCTGATATTCTTATGATATTTAAGCCATTCAAATGTCTTTAGACCAATTGTTGCAGATAATGCAATCATTAATTGATATTTCATTTTAATGAATGCGTTTTTACAGCGAGTTGACAAATGATGTGCTTCATCAAAGATAATGACATCATAATACTCATCCTTATGCTTTGGTAACGAGACATAAGTTGAAAATTCAACTTTATCCATTAAAGTCTTATCCCATTTTAATATTTCATCTTTCCAATTATTGATAAGTACAAGTTTTGGAATTACAATTAAAATCTTTTTACAGTCAGGACACTTGTTTTGTACAAGAGTAATAGCACCGAGAGATTTTCCTACTCCTGTACTCCACGAGAGAAGAATATTGTTATCTGGAATATCTTTTAATTTTTCCAATATCTCAATCCTGTCCATTTTTAAAGTTTGCTAATTCTTTCGTTGCTTTCTTAAAATATGTTTCCATTAGTTCGTCAAGTTCTTTTAAAAGATCACTTGATGACTTCATATGTGTAAGTATTACCACCTAAATCTTCCATTAATTCCTGAAGGTGACGTTTAATATTTCCTTTGGCAATATTACGATATGCTCCCTTTGTCATTTGGAGCCTTCTATACCAATTGTCACCATAAAATGTGACAATGCATTTTACTTCATTATCATCCATAATTTATTGTTTAAAACCTTTAACTGATTTAGCTGACTTTACATCTTCAAAGATATAATCACGTACTTGATTGATATAATTGATTGATTCTTCAGCTTCTTGCATATCAGACATGTCTTTAAACATGGCAGATATAACATTTTCAATAGAATCTTGTTGAATAAAACTCAATCGTGTATCAAAACACGCCTTAGCATTTAAATACTTATCGTTCGCAAGGGCCAAGTATGAATCAAGTTTTGAATTGATACAATCTTTATATTTCTGAATATCATCAGCTTCGATTTCCTTATCAAGCTTCTTTAATATTTTTTCAATCCTCTCCATTGATATTAAATAATTTATTAAGTAAAGTTAATAAGAATTTGGTTTTACGTTTTTCTGGACGTTTTGTACAATTGTCACTTTTTGCATTGTGCGCAGTTACATTTGATACAATATAAAATCCATTAATTTGATCTCTGTGCATTGGTGAATCCTTATACTTATTTTCATAATATAATGCATGGATATAGCTCTGAGATACACCAAACTCCTTTGCTGTATTTTTAAAACAAGTTTGTAGATTTAACGGATTTTGTTGAATCTCTTTTGCCAGATATGCTGCACATTTTTGTTGGTTTAATTTAGGTTCCCTATACTCTATTTTATTCCAATTGACATCAGTACATCTATAATAGCGACATTTACAAGCGTTTATTGATCTGTTGAATTTGCTTGCAGCTTTAGTACATCCTGCTTCCAATCCATACTTATCAATTAATTTAAACAATACATCATGTTCTTGTTTTGTCCAATACACTTTTTGTTGACCTTTTTTCATAGTTTTAATATTTAAGATTAATAATTTAGTTATTCTTCTACCATATTGTCACCTGGAAAATCATGGACATTTGTAGAAGAGAGACGCTTCCAGGCTGCTTCAATAAATTCATCTATCTTCTCGTCGTTGTAAAAACAATCAATACCATCACTAAATTGTACATCTCGTGCAACACCATATTCATTATCAATAAAATTGAATACAGCTTGACCTTTTCGCCAATCGGATGGTTTACAATCTATTGCATCTTTAATTGTTTGAATAAAGAAATCCTTTCCAATCATAAATATTTTTTTAAATCATGCGTAATTTGTTCAATGGTAGTTGCTGGTAAATCAATACCATAATATTCTCTTATTTCTTCTCGAATATCATACTCATCCAAGTCCTTGATACGTTTTGCTAATTTTTTCAGATTTACTGTAATATAGTCTGTAACTACTCTTGGATATGAATATGTTTTATGATTTGATATCATCTTCTGTTAAATTTATTGTCGGAAACAAATGCTTTAATTTATAATATATCTTTTTGGTGCAACGTACGGTATTGCCAGATTGTAGTCCAATTTCAACATAATCTAAAGCATCATGAAATACTATTGATTCTATGTTATTTAACTTAATGTAGCAATTTGGTTTGTATTCAAACAATTTATCATTAATTATAGCCATAATATCCAATTATACTTGATATATATATCAATTTCCTTTTAAGTATATTTCAAAATTACGTTTTAAATCTTCTACTTTTTTCCAAAAATCTTCATGATTTTCATAATCGTATTCAAATCCAATTTTCTTGAAGTTATATCCACGTGATTCATCACTACCTGTTGTAATATATGAATTTTCGTCAAATATAAGTCTTTCAAGAAAATCTTTATCTGTCTTAATACGTTCATATAAGCCGTTGTCTTCGAAAGCTTGCACATGGTCTATACCAGCTCTCCCAGCATTATATTCATCAGCAATATCACCCAAAAAGTCAATTAAGATTTGTTTTGGGCTTTGCGCTTTCTTAAATTCATCTATATCATAATGTTTTTGGAAAATATTATATAAATTATTTAAGAAGATTTCTTCACCGCCATCTCCAAGATGTTGTGAAATCATTTTTACCATGATATATACATACGCAATCTTGTCTGGCACTTGATCAACTAAGCTGTCTTGTCTTCCAAAACAAGTATCATGTGTCCATAATGAAAAATAATGATCCCAATCTTCTGTGGTAGAATCTTTATGTACACATATAGCATGTGTAGAACTTGAATTTGTCTCAAACAATGATTTACGGATTTGTCTCATAATATAGTTTTATTTTATTTATCCATCATAACCATCATAACCAAATGCAACTACATCAACCCCATCAAATGTTCCGCTTACATACATGTCTTCAAAGCTACAATAGTCTGTATGTACGAAAGCCTCGTCCCATTCTTCTGGTGTCAAATACAGGCTGCTACCATATTCTTTATGGATTCCACTGAAAAATGCAAGTTGAATTTGTCCCTTTTCATATTTGTCAATGTTCTTTCCGGTAAGAATGTTTTCTCCTATCTTGCTTCTCCAAAAATCATTTTTGAGTAAGTCTTCAAGGACCTTTGCATTCTCTTTTCGAGCCTCTTTTGTCTCTAAGAACATTGGGTTTTTTCTCTCACAAAACAACAAGTTCTTACCCCAATCTTCATAGTCACTCTTTTTGCACAACACAAGTGAATGTGTCATGCTAGAGTTTGTCTCAAACACGTTTTTTCTTATTGTATACATAACTTAAAAAATTGAATGGAACAATGCTACTAATGACAAAGTGAATTTACCGTCTTTGAATTTATAACAGTCAATGTAGATCTTGTCATTAATCTGTGTCAAACAATGTCCGTTTTTGTTTTGAATTCTTTTTGGAAGCTCATATGCATCACAATTGACAATAAGCATGTTGCCATTGAGCATTACTGTGTTTCCATTTTGTTTGTTATACATCATTTCTTTATGTTTTTACATCCAAGAGATCACTAAAGCTTCAACAGGCAAGTTCTCCATTTGTTGGAAAAAAGCATTGAATCCACGTGAGATAAAATGGTCTTTCACTTTCTCAAATGTAGACTTTTCACCATCAATGATTTGAAAGATCACGGTCTGCTGGTTGTAAGACTGCCTGACAACAAATCCAATTCTATTCTCAATCTCATTGATGACATCTTCAAGATGACGGCGTTCTTCGTTAATCTTACGGCGTTCTTCTCTTTGTCGAAGCTCATTCTTTTAGTGGTTGTCATTGTCAGTCACAAGGACTACATTTGTGTCGAATATGAATTCTTCGATAGTAATATCCCATTCATAAAGAAAGTTTACTAAGCATTTGTAGCCTTCACAAGACTGGTGGTCAATATATCCATTGTAAGTAAGGTAATAGTTGATACAAGGATTATGATGTTCATCTTCGGATTCATATGGATGAGCTTTAATTTTATCATCAAATATGACAATTCCTTCACAGTCTTTCACATGTTCTATAACAATAGATTTTAACAGCAAGAAATCATCACAATTATAGAAGTCTCCTAATGTCTTGATTCCGTTTGGATTAATGCTTGACACTTGGTTTGTCTCAATAATCATATTTAAAAGATATTGAAGTTTTGTCAATGCATCAGTATATTCCATTTCTTCCCATCCAAATTCTCCGAATTGCATATGGATATAATGGTCTACAGGATCTACATATACATCTAACTGCGAAAAGTCAATATTGCTTGTATTCTGATTGACAAGAGTCACACTATGTGTAGAGCTTGAATTGGTTTCAAATAGTTGCTTTCTTATTGATTTCATAATATTCTCTTAAAAAGTTAAACATTTCATCTACTGTACGATTTTCAATTGGGAAATGCTCTGTTTTAGATATAGTTGAATTCAATGCAAATTGCTGTTCTACAGCATCTATATAAAAACTATATTCACCATCATTTCCCATATATAATTCATTCCAATTAAATCCTAATTCAGGATGTTCTTTGATTTGTTTTTCAAGTTCCAATTGCTTTATTGCAAGATTATCAAATGCAACAGTCTTGAATACTCCATCTTGAATTAATGATAAAATATTTTCCTTTAACCATTGCATGTTCTTGTGAATCATTTGAAAATTATCGTGCTGATACTTAATTCCTTTGCCTGTATTTTTATAACCAAGAATCAATATCTTTGCTTTCTTCCAATCATCCAGATGTTGTTCAATTAATTCTTTTGATACAACTCCATTGATTAAATGAATCACAGCATTACGATAATTTGTAATCCAACGAAGAGGTTTCTGTGGGAATTCAGATAAACTTACTCCAAGACCATATATTCTCTTTGACATTATATAACTTAATATTTGTCCCATGTGATCATAGAATTGTTTATCCTTAACTGTCATTGATACGATAACATGTCGTTCTTGCATTAATTTCAGAAATTCATCAAGTTGCGGATGATCAAGGTCATTCCCGTTAATTGCTATTTCTGTATATGGATGTAAAGATTTTATCCAATTTTGATCCAGCAAGTCTGCATGTTTACCGTTAGTTCTTGATGATTCATAACAAAAATGACATCCCTGCAAGCATTTGTTGGTAATTTTTACATCTATGCTCTCTGCAAATGCAGGTGTAAAGTTGTCTAAATCATTTTGTCTTATTTTTGTTCCATCTTGATATAATGTGACAAGATAGTTACCATTAGTATATTGTCCTAATACTTTCATTGTTTTTCTATTTTCTTTGGGCATTCTTTAATTTCTGCAATCCACTTGCCTTTGTATGGTTCATGCTTGCATCCAAGGATTTTTCTTTCTCCCCATTTG
>Ga0247609_10002154_pt1 | contig 21462 bp, 15 predicted proteins | sample 172DNAGHGlowgp2_FD_193487 | JGI IMG/M metagenome (GOLD analysis project Ga0247609, IMG submission 193487) | Sheep rumen microbial communities from Palmerston North, Manawatu-Wanganui, New Zealand - 1728 DNA GHGlow gp2 | ecosystem: Host-associated > Mammals > Digestive system > Stomach > Rumen ...
GTAATTTTGCGGCGCAATGAAACGATTATGCTATTTTCTGACGGCGCTGGTGGTGCTTGCCAGCTGCGGACCGTCATACGAGGAACAGAAGCGGCAGGTACGCAAGCAGCGCCTGCAGATGCTGCGTGAGGACTCGGCCGCGCTGAAGGTGGCTGTCATGCCTACGCTGGACTGCCTGCCCCTGTTTGTGGCTAAGGCCGAGAACCTGTTTGGCAAGAACGGTGCCGACGTGCGCCTCAAGATGTTTACCGCACAGATGGATTGCGATACGGCTGTTGTCGGCGGTAGCGTGGAAGGGGTGGTGAGCGACCTGGTGCGGACGGAGCGCATGGTGAAGCTGGGTACTCAGTTAGACTATGTCACGGCAACAGATGCCTACTGGCAGTTGTACACCGGGCGTATGGCTCGTATCACCAAGCTGCCCCAGCTTGACGACCGTATGGTAGCCATGACGCGGTACTCTGTTACCGACATGCTGGCCGATGCCGTCGTTGACAGCGCCAAGCTGAAGCAGGAGCGTCTGTTCAAGATTCAGGTGAATGATGTGGGTATACGACTGAGCATGTTGCTCGGCGGAGAGATAGAAGCCGCTTTGCTGACAGAGCCTCAGGCCTCAGTGGCGCGTCAGGCCGGACACAAGCGGTTGATGGACTCACGCAAATGGGATATTCAGATGGGCGTTATCGCCTTCCGTCATGCCGCCATGCAGGACAGCACCCGGCAGCGCCAGCTGGCAGCATTCACCAAGGGCTACAATCAGGCTTGCGACTCGCTGAACCGTTATGGTGTGGAGCGTTACCGTGACCTACTGGTGAAATATTGCAAGATCAAGAACGAGCAGGCCGATTCGTTGCTCCTTGCCACAAAGTTCAAGCCAGTGAGACCACCGCGTGAGGCCGATGTCGAACGTGCCAGAAGTTGGATTAGCAAGCAATAGGCTATGGTGATAAACGAAGCATTGAGTACCATTGTCAAGTCTGTCATAGACCGACAGCTGGGTTCGTCGATAGCCCATCTGGAGAGTTATTTGTTCACCTTTATACAGCCGCAGGCCTCAGAACAGCTGAATGCCATCAAGACCGACTACCAGCTGATGAGCAGTTACTGGCAGCAAGGCTACGACGATGATCAGCGTCAGAAGCTGTACGACCAGTTGCTGCGCCGTATGTATGTGCTTACGATGAATATCGGCATACGCTATAGCATACGCCAGAGTGCCTTCTTGACAGGCATCCATAGCCGTGCCCGCCTGTCGCGGAAGGAGTGGTCGGCGGCAGCCCTCAGGCGCGACCTGGTAGACTATGTCTCTGACGTGGCACTGCTGGAGTTGGAGCCAGAGCATACGCGGCGCCAGCACCGGCAGGCTATCTATGCCCAGCACCAGCAGATGATGGAAGCTCTCTTTGACTATATCTGGACATCGCGCCTGTGGACTGACGGGGTGACAGATGCTTTCGAGGAGATGCTGCTCACGCCTACCATCGACAGCGCCGACCAGCAGCTTATGGTCAGCGCTATCACCTTGTCGCTTCTTAATTACTTTGGAATCAACAAGTTCCGCCTGCTGATAAATGTTTACCGGCAGTCTGCCGATGAGCGAGTGCGTCAGCGTGCGCTGGTGGGCTGGGCCTTCTGCTTGAATGCCGATGTGGCCCGTCTCTATCCTGAGATGAACGATATGGTGCGCGATGTCCTCAGCGATGATCTCTGCCTGAACGAACTGGCTGAACTTCAGATGCAGGTGTTCTACTGCCTGCAAGCCGAGAACGACAATAGAATCATTCAGAGCGAGATTATGCCAGAGCTGATGAAGTCAGGCAACTTACGTGTGACTCGCAATGGTATTGAGGAGGTTGACGAAGACAGCATGGAAGATGTGCTGCACCCGGAACTCTCCGAACAGCGTATGGAGAAGCTGGAAGCCAGCATGAAACGTATGGCCGACATGCAGCGGCAGGGGTCAGACATCTACTTCGGCGGCTTCTCGCAGATGAAGCGTTTCCCGTTCTTTCAGACTGTGGCTAACTGGTTTGTACCCTTCTATCTGGAGCACCCTGCCGTAGAGGGCATTACCGACGGTGTGCGTGGCCGTAAGTTCCTGCTCTCGCTGCTCAAGACCGGTCCTTTCTGCGACAGCGACAAATATTCGTTCCTGTTGGGCTATCAGGCAGCCGTCAGCCGTATACCGGAGAGTCTGCTGGAGATGATGGATCGTGGCGAGGCCGTGCTGGTGGGCAGTGAAATCGACACTTCAGAACTGCAGACGCCGGCCTTCTTGCGCCGTAGCTATCTGCAGAACCTCTACCGCTTCTTCCGTGTCTATCCTCAGCGGAGCGAGTTCGTCAATCCCTTCGACACCACGGCGGCCCATCCCCGCTACCTGTTTTTTGCCAACAGCCTGCTGCAGCAGACACGTGCCGAGGAGAAACTGGGCGAGGTGAGTGCTTTCCTCTTGAAGAACCATGCCTATCATGCCGCCATGATGACGCTGCAGAATTATCGTGAGGAGGTGCGCGATGCACAGTTCTACCTGCTCAACGGTACGGTGCTGTCGCGGACGCATACAGAGCAGAATGCCGGGCTTACCGTTGCCGGCAGCTACGCCCGTCTGCTGGAGCTGGACCCTCAGAATGAGCGGGGCTGGGCTGGCTATGCCCGAGCCATGTTCGATAGCGGTGACTACCAGACAGCCCTTGCATACTACCGCCGGCTGACGGAACGTCATCCTGACCGCAGGAACTATCTGCTGAACGAGGCTGTCTGTCTGACCAAGCTGAATGAATATGGTGAAGCCTTGAAACTGCTTTACCGTCTGAACTATGAAGCGCCTGACGATGCCAATGTCACTCGTGTGCTGGCCTGGACGCTGGTAGGCGATGCCAAATATGACGCGGCATCCAAATTCTATCAGGCCTTGTTATCCTCAGACACCGTTCTGAGCGACGACCTGCTGAACTACGGCTATTGCCTGTGGTTTTCGCGTTCCATCACGGCTGCCGCCGGCATGTTCCGCCGCTATGCTTCCCAGCCCGGCGTCAGTTTCAGCGCCATGGGTGAGTTCTTCGGCCCGGAACACGACTTCATCTGCCGCCACGGCGTCAGCGATGTGGAAATCCGTCTGATGGTCGATCTTCTGGAATACTGATATTACAGCCAGGGACGTAGCAGCGAGGCAAACCAGCCGCGGAACTTCTGCCACGTCGTACGGTACTCGTTCCATGTGTCACGGTTCAGGACGACGCTCTTAAGTTTGTCGCGGTTGAACATGTCGTCGAGCTGCTGTGTGGTGGCCTTGTCAATGATGACGGCATTCTCCTCGTAGTCGAAGCGCATGCTGCGGGCATCGAGATTGGCAGAGCCCACGGTGCAGTAGCTGCCGTCGACCATCATGATTTTGGAGTGGTGGAAGCCGGGCAGGTAGAGCCAGACGTGAGCCCCCAGCTTCTGCATCTTGTAAGCGTTGCGCAGCACGCAGTCGGGGGTGAGGGGAATATCGCTTTTTGCCGACACCATGATTTCAACACGGACGCCACGCTTGATGGCGCGCTTCAGCGCACGCTTGACTGACGGGACGAGCGTGAAATAGGGATTGATGAGTTTCACGGAGTCGCGGGCCGCATCAAGGGCAGCGACATACAGCTGGCGCATGGCGTTGTTGCGGCCTACGGTGTAGCCGTCTGTGGTATAGGCTGCGCCAGGCTCGCGGTTGACGATGGCAATGGTCTTGTTACCTGCCTGACGGGCCCGGTAGTAGTTCCTGTTAGTGAGAATGTTCTCGCCGGTCGTCTCCTGCCAGATGCGGCAGAAGATGTGCTGCAGGTGGTGGACGGCAGGTCCCTCTATGCGGCAGTGCATGTCGCGCCAGGAGCCTACCTGCTCGGTGCCCTTGATGTAGTAGTCGGCCACGTTCATGCCGCCGGTATAGGCTATGCTGCCGTCGATGACCACGATTTTCCGGTGGTCGCGGGGCCAGATGCGGTTCACCCAGGGAAAGCGGATGGGGTCGAACTCGTGAATGTCGATGCCGTCGCGGCGCAGGTCTTCCAGATGGTGCCGTTTCAGCGGCTGGTTGTTGGAGTCGTTGCCGAAGCCGTCGAAGAGTGCCCTTACCTCAACGCCCTCGCGGCGTTTCTCGCGGAGCAGGTCGAAGAGCAGAAAGGCTATGGAGTCGTTGCGGAAGTTGAAGTACTCCAGATGGATGCTTTTCCTGGCCTGCCTGATGGCCTGGAACATATCGTCGAACTTCTGCTGCCCGCTCATCAGCAGGTGGACATCATTACCCTCGGAAAACTGCCAGCCGTATGCCTCCATCTGTTGACGGAATACCTGGTCGCTGGTCTGTGCCTGACTGCTTTGCAGCAGCAAGAGCGAGATAGACAGGAGCAGTAATCGCATCATTGACGGTGTTTGAGACGGTATTCCAGAGGCGACAGTCCGAACTTCTCCTTGAAGACCTTGATAAAGTTCTCGGCCGTGATGAAGCCCACGTTGGTGGCCAGCTCGCTCATGTTGATATTGGTGCGCTTCAGCAGGATGCTGGCATGTTTCAGTCGCAGGTCGCGTACAAGCTCTGCCGGTGTCTTGCCGGTAAGGTTGCGAATCTTGTGGAAGAAGGGTACGCGGCCCATACCCATGACAGAGGCCATCTCTTCAAGACTTATCTGTCCGCGGCTCATGTTCTGCAACACGTACTGTTCGATATTGCGAAGCAGCTGACGGTCCATGGCATCGTTCATGGTGTAGTTGGCCCCCAGCTCATCATTCTCGTCGTTGATGATCTGCGCCAGTTCGCTGATTGGCTGGTTTGCCGTGCCTGTCTGCAGGGGGGCAGTCAAGTTCAGCTCCTCGTCATCCTGCGCCGTTTCCTGTTGGAGTTTTCCCGTATTGGTCATGCCGATGCTCTCTGTGGCGGTGGTCATGCTGGTGTTCCTGCTTTCCAGGCGTCGTGTCTCTGCGCCTTCTATCAGGTTGTCAACGGTGTAAGCCCCCAGTCCCAGCAGTTTGTTGAAACGCATGATGGCCTCTTGCATGTTGAACGGTTTGGCCAGGTAGTCGTCGGCAGAGAGCGTGATGTTCATGTTCTTCATGGCCTGAGGCGACAGGGTCTCGTCGGTCATGAGCACAAACTTTATGCGCTCTGTGCGGGCATTGGTCTTCAGGTGGTTGCACAGTTCGCTACCCGTCATGCCGGGCATTTGGTGTTTGCAGACAATCAGGTCGGCATGGTGTGTGCGCAGGTCTTCGGCGGCCTTCCGGGTGTTGTTGTAGGCGTGGAAGTCGTAGACGTTGTAGAGGCTGGCCTTGGCAAAGCGCAGGAACTCTTCGTTATCGTCGATGAAGAACATGACGAGATGGCTTGTCGGCGAATCGGCATGCCGTCGTTGTGGCACAATTTCCGACGACAGCTCCTCGGTGCCCGTTTCCGGCAGTGACAGTTCCCCCTTGGCGTTCATCTCGTAGCGTCCGTGTACGCTCTGCTTGGCTTTTTCCTCAGGATGCTCAAGGGCTGTCTGCATGTCGCTGACGCGTGTGATGACTTGCAGCATCTGTGAGTGCAGGGCGTTCAGCTGTTCGCGCTCTTCAAGGGTGCTTTCTTTCTCTGCAAGGTTGCCGATGATGGAGGTCATGCGGGCCATGGGCTGTCGCAGGTCGTCGCTGGCCGCCTTGATTTCCTCGCGCTGCATCTTCAGATCGTTGATGACGGCTTGTTTCTTGCGCTTAATCTCACGGACCTGGTTGATGCCTATCTTCCAGATATACAGTGCGACGATAATGGTTGTGGCGTAGATGAGCAGCATCCACCAGGAGAGATACCAGGGGTTGCGGATAACGATTTCCAGCGTGCGCTCCTGGTTGCTGACGGCACTGTCGGCGCTGACGGCCTTGACGTGCAGGGTGTACTTGCCGCTGGAGAGGTTGGTGAATGTCACGCCGTGCTTGATGGCATCGCCGTTGCGCCAGTCCTGGTCCAGCCCCTCCATCCAGTACATGAACTGCAGGCGCTCGCTCTGGTTGTAGTTGCCGGCAGAGAACTTAATGGTGAAGGTGTTCTGCCCGTTGTCCAGTTCTATGTGGCTTGTCTCGTTCAGCGCCTGGGTCAGCAGTACGTTGCCGTCATAGGCGTGACCTATCTGTATCTCCTCTTCGCCGACAAAGAACTGGGTGAGCATAACGCGTGGCAGTGTCTCGGTGTTGTCGGCTATGTCGTGGCGTGTACGGTTGATGCCGTAGATAGCTCCGAAGAGCACGTCGCCGCCTGCCTGGGCAAGTATGGCGCCTTGGTTAAACTCGTTGCTGAGCAGACCGTCAGACATGTCGTACTTGTACAGTCCGTAGCCTATGGAGTTGTCGTTGGGATTACGCTGGATGACGGCCCTTGTGATGCCGTCGGTGGTGGTCAGCCAGATGTTGTGGCGCTTGTCCTCGGTAATGCCACAGATGTTGTTATTGCTCAGTCCCTGCTTCTCTGTAATGTAGCTCAGGTCGTCGGTTTCCGGGTTCAGTATGTTGGCTCCCTCGCGTGTGCCCACCCAGATGAGTCCCCGTGAGTCTTCAAACACCTGGGTGATGTAGTTGTTGGTAAACTTCTTCATGTTGGTAGTGTTGCCTGTCAGATGGGTTGTCTCAGTCGTGGCAATATTGAGGATGATGAGGCCTTCGCCTGTTCCTACCAGCAGTTTATTGTCTTTCGTGCAGAAGAGCGCGGTGATGCCGTTTGTAGGCAGCTTGCCGTTCTGGCGGGTATAGGTTGAGAAGGTTCCCATCTTGTGGTTGAACAGCTGCAGGCCGCCATTGGTGGCTATCCACAGGTTGCCGACCCTGTCGGTGCAGAGCGCATTGATATGGTCGTCAATGAGCGTGCTCTTGTTGTCGCGTGCAGCCGAATAGATGGTGGCCTCACCGTTTTTAATACGCGTAAGGCCGTTCTGCTTGGAGCCTACCCAGAGGCTGCCGTCTTTCGTGTACTGCATGGCCGACACCTTTTTGCTGGCCAGCGGTCCGTCATAGCCTACGACGCCATGATTGCTGGTGCCGTACCACAGCCGGCCATTGGCATCTTCGGCAATGGCTGTTACATCGCCGATGGGGCTGGAGTGGAACCGGTAGATGTTCTTGCCGTAGTAGGCCACACCCGACTTCTCTGTGCCCACCCATAGCAGGTCGGTATCGTCAACGTAGAGGCTCTGCACCCTCATGGGCTCGGTATTGGTCTGGCCCGTGCTCATGTTCTTGGTTTCTGCCACTTCGGTGGCGTAAGTGTCAACGTTGATGCGTATCAGTCCGGCGCGGTCGGTGCCTACCCAGATGTTGCCGTTGCGGTCGCCGCCCATGCCGTTGACCGTATTGTCAACGCCTATGCCGGTGAGTCCGAACTGGTCGCCGATGGTGGTGTTCCATGTGTTGGTGCTCTTGTTGTAGACGAAGAGTGTGCCCTGGCCGTAAAGCCAGATGTTGTCTTTCTGGTCGGCGAAGGCTTTCAGCGTGTTGGTGTGCCTCAGGCCTCGGTTGGCTATCTCGAATGTCGACCAGACGGTGTGCTGCTGGTGCATGACGTCGCAGCAGACGATGCGGCCGTCGTCGTAGACAATCAGCGCACCGTCGCGGCACTCGCTGATGGAGCAGACGTTGCCCAGGGGTATTCCCACAGCCACGTCGGTGCAGGGGAATTCAAACAACAGTTGCTGCTGCATGTTGTAGCAGACCACTCCTTTGTTGGGAATGAATCCCCACACGTTCTTGTGCTTGTCTATATAGATGACGCTGGGAATGCGCTCTATACCTAAGCGTGCGAACGTCTGCTTCATGTCGCGCTCAAACGATTCCGACTGGGGGTGGTAGATGCAGTAGCCTGCCGACGTGCTTATCCAGAGTGTGCCGTCGAGGGCCTCCTGGATGGAGTTGATGTAACTGTCGGGCAGCGACGAGCCGTCATGTGAGTCACACTGGAAATTCTTGAACGTGTAGCCGTCAAAGCGGTATAGGCCGGCGGGTGTGCCGAACCACACGAAGCCGCGCTGGTCTTTCAGGATGCAGTTGATCTGGCTGCTCGTCAGACCGTTGCGGGCGTCAAGGGTCTTAAACAGGTAGACGGCGGCAGCGGCCAGGGGCAGTGCCAGCAAAAGTAGTGTCAGTATGCGCAGTTTTTTCATTTCGTAGCTGTTTCGTTATATCATGCACGAATAGTGGTCTACCACACCTAACAGGTGCTTGTCATGGTCTACCACCAAAACGCTGTGTATCTTGTATTTGTTCATGATTTGCTGAATGGCCGAAATCTTTGTCAGCGGCGATACCGTCTTCGGCGCGGTGGTCATGATGTCGCTCACCGTGCGGTTGAAGAACTCCGCCTGCCATTTCTCCATGGCGCGGCGGATGTCGCCGTCGGTAATCAGACCGGCCACACGGCCGTCGGTCTCGGCGATGCCCAGCCCCAGCTTGCCCTTGCTCACCAGGATGATGGCCTCGCCCAGGTGCATGGAGGGACTGATGACGGGCAGGTCGACGGTGCGCATCACGTCCTGGGCGGTGGTCAGCAGTCGCTTGCCCAGCTCGCCTCCGGGGTGGAACTGTGCAAAGTCCTGTGGCTGGAAGTTGCGCTTCTTGATCAGCGCTACGGCCAGCGCATCGCCCATCACCATCTGTGCCGTGGCGCTGCTCGTCGGGGCCAGGTTCATGGGGTCGGCCTCGCGGCTCACGCTGACGTTCAGGTGGCAGTCGGCATATTTGGCCAGCAGCGATTGCGGATTGCCGCTCAAGGCGATGATGGGGATGTGCATCTGCAGCACCATCGGTATGAAGCGCAGCAGCTCGTCTGTCTGGCCGGAGTTGGAGATGGCCAGCACCACGTCGTCGCTGGTCATCACTCCCAGGTCGCCGTGGAACACGTCTAACGGGTTGATAAAGAACGATGGCGTACCTGTTGATGACAGCGTGGCCGCTATCTTGGCTCCCACGTGTCCGCTCTTGCCTACGCCCGTCACGATAATCTTGCCGTGACAGCGGAACATCATCTCGATGGCGCGGTCAAACTGCTGGTCCATCTTGGGGATAAGCTCCAGCAGGGCCTCAGCCTCGTCCCTGATGCATTTGATGCCGTAGTCTCTGTCGGTCATGGCACACATTATTTTAACAGTTCGCTGATAAGCCCCTCCAGGTGGTCCAGCTGCAGCATGTTGGCAGCGTCGCTTTTACCACGGTCGGGGTCGGGGTGTACCTCAAAGAACCAGCCGGTAGCACCGAAGGCCTTGGCGGCCAGCGCCATTGGCGGCACGAAGCGGCGGTCGCCACCCGTCTTGCCGTCGCTGCCGCCGGGTCGCTGCACGCTGTGGGTGCAGTCCATGATGACCGTCGGCACTATCTGCAGCATGTCGGGAATATTGCGGAAGTCCACCACCAGGTTGTTGTAGCCCATCATGTTGCCGCGCTCCGTCAGCCACACGTCGGCGGCACCGGCGTCGCGGGCTTTCTCCACGGGGTATTTCATGTCCTGGCCGCTCAGGAACTGCGCTTTCTTGATGTTTACGGTGCAGCCCGTCCTGGCCGCTGCCACCAGCAGGTCGGTCTGACGGCAGAGGAAGGCCGGTATCTGCAACACGTCGCACACCTGGCCTGCCGGTCCTGCCTGCCAGGCTTCGTGGATGTCTGTCAGCAGGCGCAGCCCGTACCTGGCCTTGACATCATCCAGCATCTCCAGTCCGCGCTCCAGACCCGGGCCGCGGAAGGAGTGTATGCTCGTGCGGTTGGCCTTGTCGAACGAGGCCTTGAATATAATATCGGTGCCGTAGGTGGCGTTGATACGCACCAATTCTTGCGCAACTGTATCAAGCAGCTCGGCCGATTCTATCACGCAAGGTCCGGCAATGAATGTCTTCATGTCCTTCACAATTTGCCTGCAAATTTACGAAATAATTTCCAATCACCAAAGAAATGAGTGGAAAATCATTGACACGGCTCTTTTTTCTCAGCCTTTCTCACAGCTACGACTGCTATTCAGCGTCTCGCGTACCATGTCTTTCAACGAGAATTTCGTGTCGCGGGTGTGCGGAATCGCATGTATAGGATTTTTCGTGAAAAAGGGTGACAGGGTGACAAAACGCCCTGTACATCGGCATCTGCACCCTTTTCAGAGGGTGACAAGGGTGACAGAAGGGTGACAGGCCCGCAGGCCCTCCCCTCCCTATAAGGGAGGGGGTAGGGTGGGGTCAGTAATTAAAAACAAAGAGTAGGGTCATGCGAGCAGGAGACTGTCAGCGCTTGGCGATGAGCAACGGCATCTCTGAATTCTCTCGAGAATTTGACCGTCCGGAGCCTCCAGAGAAGTGCGAGGCGGCTCTATACGTATGAATTCTCTCGAGAATTTGCAAGTTTTAGCGCCCTCCTGAAAAGCTACAGGTGGAGCGCCAGTCCTGTATTACAGCCTGTCACCCTTCTGTCACCCTTGTCACCCTCTGAAAAGGGTGCAAACCCTTTGTGGCAGGCGGTTTTGTCACCCTGTCACCCTTTTTCACGAAAATCTTAGTCCGCTTTACTTTTTAGATACTTTTTTAGCGGGTCATGGGCAGCGAATACAATGGTTCTTCGCTGCCCCCTTGCCAATTTTCCGCAATAATTCTTTGTCAAGCAGGAAAATATTTGTATCTTTGCCCCGAAAACTCATTATAAGCGACAAGACAATGGGAAGATTCATCAATCCGTTCACCGACGTAGGTTTCAAGCGCATCTTCGGACAGGAAGTCTCGAAGCCAGTTCTTCTTGCTTTTCTTAACTCATTGTTGGAAGGGGAACGAACTATTGTTGACCTCAAATTCCTGGGCAAAGAGCAGTTGGGCATATCCGATGGAGACCGTTCACTCATTTACGATGTCTATTGTGAGACAGTGACAGGTGAGCACATCATTGTGGAGATGCAATACAAGTCGCAGCCATACTTCAAGGAACGTAGCATTTTATACTGCCCGCTCCATCGTTCAGCAAGGTGAGCGCGGCGATGAATGGAAATACGAAATCAAGGCCGTATATTTAGTGGCATTCCTCAATTTCAAACTCAGTGCCATATCTCAGGATTTCCGTACAGATGTGGCTCTGATGGACATGGTTCACCACACGGTTTTCTCCGATAAAGTTCGTCTTGTCTATCTCCAGCTCCCTTACTTCACAAAGGATGCTGAAGATTGTGAAACAATATTTGAAAAGATTATCTTTACGTTAAAGCACATGGATATATTAGAGCGCATGCCTTGGATGGCACAAAATGCAGTGTTCCAACGTTTGTCAGAGATTGCCGACGTAGCATCACTGAACAAGGAAGAGCGGATAAAGTACGATGCCAATATGAAAGCCTTCCGAGATACCATTGCCGTTATGGAGGGGCAATATATGGAGGGACGTGCTGAGGGTGAGCAAAATAAGGCTTTGGACTCTGCACGGCGAATGAAGGCCGATGGTATGTCGGCAGAACTGATTGCCAAATATACCGGTCTCAGCATTGAGACGATTAACGATTTGTGAATTGTAACATAAGATAAGGTATAACCGCTAAAACCATTATGACTATGACATAGCAACAGAACGAGTGAAGGGGATACCGTCGGTGCCAGGCATCGCGCTCCCCAAAGGGACAAACAAACATTTAACTATTAACCTGAATAGGAATTGTGCGTCAGAGTCCCGTCCGCTTTACTTTTTAGATACTTGAGCTTTCTGCTCTTGTCTCTCTCCGAAGCCGAATACCGCCAACATTCATCAACGCAAACATAATTTACTAATACACAAACACTTGTGTTGTATTTATAATACTTCTAACCCTACATTTGCTCCACAGATTTGTCCAATTTGATATCAAGAGTGGCGCTAATGCCCACCAAGCAGTCTATTTCCATAGCGGTTCGTCTTGCCAGTTCTTCACAAAGCCCATAGCTGCAGGGTCAACTATAGGATATTTCAATAGAAGTTCTTTGATGTCAGCCGTGAATGTGTTCTGTGGATCAATGGCATTATACCAATATGCCATACAGCATAACTGCGCATAGAGCTTGTTAAATGGCGTGTTTGTGTCCTTTATCCAGGCATTACGCAACCGTTTGGGCAGGTCGGGTGTAACGGGGTAGTTGCGGTTCCAGATGCGGGCATGATGGGCGCAGCAATTTCGTAAGGCAGCAATGCTGTTCATCCAACTCTCAAAGGCAAGATGGTTAGGCAGGCCAAACTCACGTGCAATCTTCTTTTTAACCTTATTGTCAGAAGCATTGAAAAAGAGTTTCGCTAAAGTACCAAGCGACAGCAGTTCCATTGCCTTCCATGCTGGAGGGAATGCCGAATCTTTGTATTTACTGAAATGTTCTTTAATGTAATCTTCCTTGCTCCTTCTTACCTCTCGATCAACGGCATTCAGATTTTCAAGGAAAAGATGCTCGTCGTTGCATATCGACATGTTAGTAAACCAGAATGCACCATATTTCAATGAGAAGTGATGAATCATCTTCGAACGCAGGGCAATCTCAATATTACTGATGGCGCGAAACACTATTTCACGCAATGCTGCATCAAACCGATATAGTGCAACTGCATTTTCAAACGAACTGTTTGGCTTGTATTGATGTGTTTCCTTGTCTGCTTCCATCGGGCGCAGATAGTTCGCCAAACGGAAATAACTGACAAGCCCCAATAATCGTCCAGCTTGCTGTTCATCACCAATGGTTAACCCTCTTGCTTTCAGCATTGCCAATAAGGCTGGTATGTCGAGTGGTTGCTTGTTGTACTTCATATAGCTACAAATAAAAAAGTTCCACCCTGGTACGCTACATTCTCCGAAGAGAAGAGAAGCGGTGGTGGACTCTGTCGGGTGCAAATATAAGACTTTTTTCTGAATCGTGCAAGTTTTTCTGCTCTTTTTCTGCCGTTTTCTCTCAAAAACTGTTAAATCTTTCTCCCTCTTTGCAGAATTTTGTAATAAATTCAAGGTGAATTGCGGACATTTTTGTAATTTTGCCAACGTGTTCTCAAAAAAAGTACACAAAAACATATTTGCTCAAATTCTCACACCGAATCAGCACCTCGATAAGAGAAAATCAACGAGCAAAATCCTAATTCCTGTTGGAGTTTGCGCATAAGCGCAGACTTCATCCATAAGGAATTAGGGATCGTGCTGAACCTGGTGTGAGATATGGCAGTTGTCTGCGCTTTCTCTATGTACATAAGGGAGTGCTGATTAGGCCATTAACGAGAGTACTAACCCTAAGGCAACCAGCAAATATGGAAGTTCCGCTTGCACTCAGCAACATAAGAATCCGACACGGGTTCAAGGGATATAGAAGAAAGTCCTCAACGTTCTGTCCAATAGCAGACGTTGGTAGACTTTCTGCATTATCGAGAAGCCCGTAATTTTTTTGTTAATTAGTGTTATTCATGGTTACGCTTTTAATGGTTTCATCATAAACAGACAAAAACCGATGTATAACATAAAATTATTGAGCGTATGAAAAGATTTAAAATTAAATTAGGAATCCAAACGTTGCAAACCTTGTTGGTATGTGTAGCTCTTTCACTAATATGTGCTGGATGTAATGCTAAAGTCCCCAAAAAGTCAGCAAGTATGTATGAGATGATAGACTCTGTAATGAGGACGGAAATTGGAGATAGCCTTTGTTCAATTATGCTTGAAGCAAAAAGAATAGACGCGGAAAGAATCAATCTGATTAATGATAGCATTGCGGTATTATCATCAAAAAAAATGAGCACTGCTAATACGGCTATAACGAAATTTCTATTTGCATCATATGAGAACTATTCCGATGCAGGAAAAGCCTTTGGAAAATTCTCACCAAGCGTACGGTTAAAATTTAGCAAGAAAAGAAAAGCTTGTTATGTTTATTTTGACTTTAGCCTTCAGCTATTGGTCATAAAGAATGCAAATGATGAAGAATTGAAGCGTTGCCTTTTGACAAACAAGGATTTTTTAAAGCTGGCTAATTTGCTATTCCCAAATGACGAGTTTCTAAAATTTATATTAAATAATAAGTGATTGTTGATTATGAAAAAGATTACAACATTATTTGTTTTGTTGGTCTCTTTATGCCAATTAAATGCCCAGCAAATACACTGGATTACTTTCATTGACACGACCGACAAAGACGTAGATGCACTTGGTGTAGATCATGGCGTTGGACAGATGGATAAAAATATCCGTCAGATTCTCTATGGGCATTGGATTAACACAATCAATGCCGCGCTAGCTCCAAAAGGTTATAAGTCTGATATAAAGGATTATTACGGTGAAAGAACTACCCCTGAGAATTGTAAGTTAGTTGTTGAGAATCTACAAACTAAGCCTGAAGACATTATTGTATTCTATTATGTTGGACATGGTGCTAGAAGTATTAATGACCCAAGTCAATACCCACAGATGCTATTGGCACAGAACAATGAAAAGAAGTGTATACCTCTTGAATGGGTTCACAACGTTCTAAAAAGTAAACCTTCCCGCTTAGTAATAACAATTGGCATGTGCTGTAACGTATATGATGAAGTTTTAAGTGCTAAGCAAGGAGTTGCTTTTTCGCCCAATAGCGGAAGGGCTTATGCAGAAATAAACGAGGTTGCTAACATACAAAAACTCTTTTTGGAAAACAAAGGTGACATTATTATTTCGTCAAGCGACAAAGGACAGCCCTCATGGGGAGGTGAGTTCAAAGAAATAGGTGAAATTGACTTCTTTACATATTGCTTAATTGCCAATTTTGGCGAGGAAGTAATGAAATCTCCCGAACCTAGTTGGGATAACTTACTAGCAAATGTTCAAAATGACGTTAATGATTTGACATTGGAATTGTCTAAAAGGCCTAAATCCAAAATTACGGAACAAATACCTATTTATGATGTGAATGTCGAGGAGACCGATCAACCGGTATTTCCGGACATCAATGACAAAGAGGAAGAGATTACCACAGACCCAGACAAAATTGAATTTCTTAATGACATAACTAATGTCCTTGATCTGATTATTAGCACTCGAAGAATGGGAGCTGACAGAATTGAGAGCGCAGAATTCCTAAAAAAGTATTTTGCCGACAATGCAGAAATTAAGATTGTTGGACAAGATAGAGATGTCGTTGTAGATAAAGAAACTCCAGAAAGCTTCTTTGGTAGAATCTCTTTCACAAAAAGACTACTAAAAGTAATTGCTGTTGACATAGAAGTGAACAACGCTGGTAAGATTCAGACAATGAAAGTTAAAGAACATTATTTAAAAAGTAAATAACGATGAAGTATAAAAACATATTTGCTCTTCTGAGCATGATTGTATTAGTGATCCCGTCTGTATTTGCACAGGAGACTATTAATCAGGAAATTAGTGAAGCGGACCAAAAAGTTATTCGGGAACGCGCAGCGGAGAAAGTCTGGCAGTTTGGAGAATTCATTGGTTTTATTGCCGACACCAGAAATGATAGAAAAACGAGACTATATCACTGTAAAAACGCTCTGAACCTCTTTATAGAAAAAGGTGAGGGGTATTATGAAGAGGGGAAATGGCGTAACGGTGTAAGAATAGAGGTTTCATCAGTTACATCAGGTAAGACGTACCCCAGATACATGAAGTTGTATCTTAACGGACTGGCAAACCTAAAGTACCCACGCGTATATATCCGAACAACAGATGTCAACATGATTAAGACAACAAAACTAAAGCATGTTGGAGGCAATAAGTACGAATGTACTGCATTCTTTGCACAAGAGTTTATTGCTACGACTGAAGACGGAAAAATGATATACGGCGATGTCACCTACAAAAGCGTGAAATGCTATGTGTTTAGGGAAGAAATTGAGGTAATTAAACCAGGACAAAGCCCATATGAGTACATTGTCTATTTAGGCGACGTAAAAGCACTTGAAACGAGACCTGTCAAGGCAAAACAAAATTAGTTGAAAATCCTGCGCCTGTCAGGAAATTATTCTGACAGGCGCATAAACTTTCCAACTATTGTTTAGTCCATGGTTTTCTCTATGAAAAAAGGCTAATTAATCAAACATAGGAACGTGACTATAAATACAATTACCTCTGAGTAGATGTAAAGTTGAAGGAATAAAGTAATGAAGTTAGTATGAAAAAGTATATATTTCTATTTTTGTTTATAGTGTGTCCCTTAATTGCAAAGGCACAATTCTTTTCTCTTTTAAATGAAGAATTGTATCGCTCTCGCGTAAAACTTGTCGATGAGTTTATGGAACGGTTTAATGGGAGGGAGAGTAGGCCAGACATAAAGCAAGGAGGAATTGATTCCCACAAAACAAACATCCTTCTACTGTTTGACTTGGCAATGTTCAAGTCGAAAAATGACTTGCGCTTTATAGAGGCAGAGTCTTTTGCTCAGAGAATTGTTAGAGATAGTATAAGAATAAATTACAGCGACACGGCTTGGTGCGCAAAAGCAAAGTGCCACGGATCTTTGTCAGGTAAGCCTGTCGATTTTATCCTCTATCTAACTGTAGAACATCGGGAGGAAGATATGTATAAATGGGTTGTTGCACAGGCAGAAGGAAAAATTTTCAACCTTGACGCGCCTAAAGATCACACACCTTTTATGTTGATGCCAGATGATCACGAAACGAACTTTATGTCCCTTTTTAGAATGACAGAAGAAACACCATCATACATTAAGGATTTTATGTCTAAGCATAATGTGCTCAATCAGACTTCTGTCTTTCAGGCATTAGTTCATTCAAAACTCCTTAAAATAGAGTATGTATCAGATTTAGAGTTTTTGTTCTTTCAAGTGCCAAACTATATGTTTTCTGTTAAACATATTGAACGTGAAAGTCTGAATGCAGGATGGTTAATCAACTCATTTTGCAAAGTGGATGACTATGATAAAGAACTTTTCTTTAACTGGCTTTATAATTATTAATCTTCAGTTTATTTAGATATGAAACGCGTAATATTGTTTTTGTGTGTAACTTTACATATACTTTCTGTAAATGCAGAGAACCCAGCTGCTGTACAAATTGTAAAAGAGTTTGGGGAGAACCTGTCAAATTGGTGTAAAACTAAAGACATTCGCTATTGTGATGCCATGACCGATTTAACAAAGGGTTCTAAAATGTGTTTGGTTTCTGACCGTATAGTTTTAGAGAACCTTCCTGAAGGAAACGAGTCGTGGACTTTGACCTCTTTTGTATCATTCTTTCAAAAACACATACATAACGGAATCAATGTTTCCGTGAGTCAGTTTAAGATTGAAACACCTCCAGGGCAGGCAAACAATGATGATAGCCCGACTTGTGTAAGTTGTGAAATTGCACTTGGTGGTTCTGTGAACATAAAATCAAAAGACGTGTTCTATGTGCGTGGCAATAAAATAACTGCCATTGCTGATTATGGAAATACTCAGAGAATGTACGATGCATACAAATTCTATATTAACAAAAAATACAAAGAGGCATTTGACATTTATTGGGATTTTGCAAAAACAAGTAAAGACTTAGGGATAAGAACAATTGCAGAAGGGTTCGTTTTCTTTATGATAAACCATAATCAAGGATGCTCTCATATTGACAAATATGTGAAAAACACTTTTATCACAAACAAAGTATGGAGTAAGGCAAAGTTCAAAGATGTCGATTCTTGGGGAATGTGGAATGACGTTAGGTTTCCTGGCAAAGTTTTAGCTCCTTCTCCTGATAATCTCTCTTATTATTGCATGGATAGTGAAAACAGTTTGATTAATTATAACAATACAATCCAAGAACTTGATGATTATCTAAACGGAAAGAGCGATGAGGGGGTATTCAATTTAATTCATCATATTAACAGTGCTAATGATGCTATAAAGTATTTCGAAAGTGAGGGTTGGGTATTTTACAGAAGAAATGACAAGATATACGACAACACACCATATTATAAAAAACTTTCCAAAAAAGAGCGCACACCGACCTCATGGTATTATTACATGAATCTTGGTAGTGAAAAATTTCCATTTTATTCCATTACGCCTACTGTCAAGAGAGTTGATGACAAATGGGGATATGTTGATGAGAAGGGAAACATAATTGACGGGGCTTTAAATTTCTTATTCGCATTCCCTTTTGATAGAAAAGAAGGTTTGGCATTAGTCAAAGATGCATCTGGAAAATGGGGATACATCAATCAGCTTGGTAAATATGTTATACAACCTATTTACGACATGGGACAGGAATTGTTCGCTAAAGGGAAAACATTTGTGGTTAAAGATAAGTGCCTTATTCAGATTGATGTTGAGGGGAATGAACTCATGAACATTCCTGGTTATTCTGATATGGTCGTGAGTCCTGATAACAAGCATTTTGTGGCGTATAACTACGAAATAGGAAATAGTTATGACGTGTTTGATTTTACGGGTAAAATAAAGTTTAGTTACTATGACGTCGATCCTTCAGATGGCCCTGGTAGCCTTTCAATGGGCTTTATTGCAGAAAAAGGAACGGGGTTGACGCTTCAAAGTAAGTATTCAACAGACCTTAAAAAATGGGTTACAATGACCTCTAATGGACGAGTCATAAGAAGGGTGCCAGAAAAGACAATTATTGAATATGGTTATAATGGACCATTATGGATTACTTGTTCAATGCAGGATGAAAGGAATGTAGATGATTATAAGAAGCGCATTTACATGGATGAGAAAATATCTAACCCAGAAACTATTGGAGCCGAAAAGATTGTTGACTTGGGACTAAGCGTCAAATGGGCCGCATGGAACATTGGAGCAAATGCGCCTGAAGAAGAAGGTCTTCATTGTGGCTGGGGAGACCCAACGGGTTTGGACAAAACGGGGAAGGGACACAAAAAATGGAAAGAAGTCGTTGACCCCAAGACTCATAAATGGATTAGTCAGTCTTATGGTGGTCCTAATCCCCCAGCAAATATCTGTGGAACATCCTTAGATGTTGCAAGACAGCAGTGGGGAGGTGGATGGCGTCTGCCATCTGTGAAAGAAATTCAAGAATTGAAAGAGAAATGCAAGTGGGAAAAAGTCACTTATAAAGGGGTTAAAGGTTATTTGATTACAGGTCTAACAGGAAATCGTATTTTCATGAAAAGTATGGATTGGACTGGCTATTGGACAGGAGAATTGCATCCAAAATGGAGTGATAATGCTTTAGAGTTCAGGGATGGAAAAATTGTAGATTCGCCTACAATGTCAAGAGCAGGAGGTGTAGTGGGCTGGTGGTCAGAAGATTACTTTCGTCCCTGTGTTAGAGCTGTATGTGAATAGTACTCGTCAATTGACCGTAACAACATATTTGAACCGAAAAGAGATTTAACTTTTTAACCGAGCCTTTATTTAGAATGAAATACGTATTTCGGAAATTTAAAGAGTTGTTGAGAAAGTATCCTCTTATGCAATCTCTAGTAATTGTTGTTATCTTATCTGCTGTTATTATGGGGTTTTCTTTGGCTTTACTAACAATTCCATACTGGAATCATGATAGAATACAAACGATAATCCTTCTCCTTACACTATTTGTGTCTTTAGTTTCTATTTGGATTGCGCGTAACTCTCTTAGCTTAACTAAACAATCACAAGAGTATATGGCGTTTTCTAATCTTTTCAACACACAAATATCCCTTCTTAAAGGATATTTTAACGCAGATGAGGTTATGAGGACAGAATTAAAACAAAATATGGATGAAAATATACAAATAGTAACTGATATTGAAAGAGAAGCAAAAATAGAGAAAGGAACCCCTGTTTACAAGAACTTCTGCACATATTTTATTGAGAATGCTAATAGAATAGGGAATTCAGAACTTAATGAAAGACAAATATGTAATATTTGGCAAACCTATTGTAATCATTTAAAGTATCGCTCAGAATTTGAATATTCTTTCAAATTCATATTTATGTGTGTCGAGGTTGTTAAGCAATCTCGGCTTTCTGAGGAAGAAAAACAAAGTTACATAAGAATCATAACGAATTTAATCAATTCGGAACAGCTTTTCTGTTATTTTGTGAATCAAGTTGCAGATTGCGATGGCTACTGTGATTCAGAAACCGTGAGAATACTCAGAGATAACAATTTCTTTTTGGATATGTTCAATAGTCCTATTTATGAGGAAGTAAAAAAGAAAATACCTCATCGTGTGGTTAGATGGTTCTCCTTACCTTCATGACAAAAGATTTCTATAATATGAAACTTATAAGACTTTAGGTATTGGGGCTTTTTGATGTTTAAATAGGATGGAAAAGGAACTGAAACCAAAACGCTATTCGGATGCTGCGTACATTGACGGTGTATCTCGGTATGACTCCAAGATGGAGCGGGCCTTGCATAAGTTTTGTAGGAAGTACTACGATGATAATTTCCACAAGCCAGAGGTTGGTGAGGAGGGACGAAAGGATATATTCCAGAGTTCACTCCTTGCCCTATGGGAAAACATACGGAACAGGAGAATCTATGTGGAGGATGGCGAGCTGAAGGGCAGAGACGGACTGCCATTTACCAGTTCTTTGACAACTTACTTTATGGGAATCGTCAACAACAAATATCTGGAGTGGCTGCGTAAAAATCCCATAGTTCCAGTTATTGACCCCCAAAAAGAGAAGGTTCCAGACGATTATGATGAAGTAGAAATCGTTCGCGATTTTCTTTATGACGATACGACTATTACAAAGTTGAAGGTCATTGCCAACCGCATTACCCATATGGCTAAACAGTGCAGCAAGATTCTGACTCTTTTTTATTATGAGGAGAAAGCCTATGACGAAATAATGGTGTTGATGCCAACGTTTCAAAGTAAGGAAGCTCTGAAAACGGCTAAGTACAAATGCTTGAAACGTCTACGTGACTCTGTGAATGGAACTTATTGCTAACATCAAAGTACAGCTACTATGAGACTGGAATATCAAGATGACATAGACAAATACTTGTTGGGTAGAATGTCTGACGAGGAGCGTACGTTGTTTGAAGCCAAGTGCGCAGAAAATCCGGAACTGAAAGAACAGCTTGAACATACCCAAGATGTGAAAGCCGTCATTTCAGAAAGATGTGAGATGCTGGCAAAGATTCAGGAATGGGATAATGAATACGATGCCAATGAAAAGATGACATCGAATAAGGTTACGTGGATTTATTGGCTGTCTGGTATAGCAGCCGTGCTTTTTATAGGATTCTTCCTATACCCTGTTATCCGTCCGTTGACTCCAGACGGAACAGAAGAATTGGCATCAATTAGTCGGGAACCGCAAAACAAGATGACTGAGGGAGATGACGATTTAGACAGTTGCGTAAAAAGCAATGAGACAGAACGTCTGCTTGCCCAAAATGAAGAAAAGGAAGACGAAAAAGAGCATATTGGAAAACCTGAGAGTGACCAAGTGCTTAGTTTTGGCAAGTCTGGATTTGAACCAGCTAATCCCCAGGGACAAGGAGATCCAGAACATGAACTTAGGCGTATAGAGGAAGATATATATAGTGTTTTGCAGAAAATAT
>Ga0247609_10002155_pt1 | contig 21460 bp, 16 predicted proteins | sample 172DNAGHGlowgp2_FD_193487 | JGI IMG/M metagenome (GOLD analysis project Ga0247609, IMG submission 193487) | Sheep rumen microbial communities from Palmerston North, Manawatu-Wanganui, New Zealand - 1728 DNA GHGlow gp2 | ecosystem: Host-associated > Mammals > Digestive system > Stomach > Rumen ...
ATTAATAGCCGTTACCAAGGTTATTTTTTTATTATCTATTTCGGGTTTCAATTCCAAAATGGTTCGATTAATAGAACCTATTTTTCAAGATGAAAGGTTCCTAGCGGATGTGTTTCAATTCCAAAATGGTTCGATTAATAGAAAAAAAAACGATTGTAGGCGGGTTTTCGGTTGTGTTGTTTCAATTCCAAAATGGTTCGATTAATAGCAACTCACTACAAAAAATAATAAGTGGTGAAAGTATGTTTCAATTCCAAAATGGTTCGATTAATAGTACAAAGAACCGTTATAAAGGGCCTTAATATCTTGTTTCAATTCCAAAATGGTTCGATTAATAGGTAGATGCCATTTCTAACGCTATAAAAAGAGGTGCGAAGTTTCAATTCCAAAATGGTTCGATTAATAGTTACTTGCGATAGTGACAAAGTCCCTTTGCCGAATTTGTTTCAATTCCAAAATGGTTCGATTAATAGCCAACTTGTTTTGACGAGGTGCTACCTAATGACACTGTTTCAATTCCAAAATGGTTCGATTAATAGAGTGTAAAAATAAAGAAAATATGTTTAACCGTTCCACGGTTTCAATTCCAAAATGGTTCGATTAATAGGTCCCAAAAATAACGTAAGCGACACATTCTCGGGAGTTTCAATTCCAAAATGGTTCGATTAATAGCTTACAAAGAGGCTTGTTTCCTAAACGGAAGTACAGTTTCAATTCCAAAATGGTTCGATTAATAGGAGTTAGACCCGAAAAAAAGCGAGATGTTGAATGAGGTTTCAATTCCAAAATGGTTCGATTAATAGCTTGGTCTGAGATGAAAAAAGCGTGTGAAAAAGCTGTTTCAATTCCAAAATGGTTCGATTAATAGGTCGTGGCTGTCAATGACACAACAAAAGGTAAGGGGTTTCAATTCCAAAATGGTTCGATTAATAGAGGCCAATGCCTCGTCATGCAGTACCAACAATTTAAGAAGTTTCAATTCCAAAATGGTTCGATTAATAGACCCAGCTGGTGATTTGGTTAATCAGAACGGATTACGTTTCAATTCCAAAATGGTTCGATTAATAGACAATCGTGAGGCTGTGTCATATCAGAACTTCCTTAGTTTCAATTCCAAAATGGTTCGATTAATAGCCATCGGGAAGGTATTTGTCGTGACAGTTATTCGGTTTCAATTCCAAAATGGTTCGATTAATAGAAGAGTTGAATGATGAGACATTCGGATATCAACAGGTTTCAATTCCAAAATGGTTCGATTAATAGGAATTTAATTCAAGTGCGATACGGCATTTTGAGGAAGTTTCAATTCCAAAATGGTTCGATTAATAGAACCAAGGTCGGCATATATCAGAAATGTCTTTCTAGTTTCAATTCCAAAATGGTTCGATTAATAGATTTAGTTTGACAATGTTTTTGTTAGAATGTTCCACGGTTTCAATTCCAAAATGGTTCGATTAATAGAACGCACTAACCGACACGGAGATAAACGACTATGTAGTTTCAATTCCAAAATGGTTCGATTAATAGTTTATTTCGTTTCTGACGAACTTTCTACCTATCGGGTTTCAATTCCAAAATGGTTCGATTAATAGTCGTCCAACGACTCCTCCGTATTCGACGTGTAGGCAGTTTCAATTCCAAAATGGTTCGATTAATAGGGGTATTCTTATTCTTGCTTACTATATCGAACTTAGTTTCAATTCCAAAATGGTTCGATTAATAGTATTAAAATCTTTTATTTAAGTCGTTATTTTGTGTTGTTTCAATTCCAAAATGGTTCGATTAATAGTTGCCGTAGAAACGGAAAGTACTATGTTTCCCAATTAGTTTCAATTCCAAAATGGTTCGATTAATAGTCGGACAAAACTATCCAGTTGCCTGAATATCTCGGGTTTCAATTCCAAAATGGTTCGATTAATAGCATTGACGAAGTGATTGTGCAGTTGGAGATACCCAGTTTCAATTCCAAAATGGTTCGATTAATAGACTTTGGATTGACAGAGGCGGTTGCTTTAAGCAACTGTTTCAATTCCAAAATGGTTCGATTAATAGAGAGACAGAAGAAGGCAATCAAGAACGCACTTGAGTTTCAATTCCAAAATGGTTCGATTAATAGTTTCGAGTTTCTTGTATATCTCCTCCTTCATCTCGTGTTTCAATTCCAAAATGGTTCGATTAATAGTTCAAGGCGGTCGAACTCACCGTCGGTGTTGTCCAGTTTCAATTCCAAAATGGTTCGATTAATAGGTTCTGTCTTTGTCAGTACGTCTGTGTGTTCTTATGTTTCAATTCCAAAATGGTTCGATTAATAGTGTGTGCGTGTGCGTACGTGGAACATTAGACCTATAGTTTCAATTCCAAAATGGTTCGATTAATAGTGCCTCACGCTTCCTTAACAATATAGGATATTACTTCAGTTTCAATTCCAAAATGGTTCGATTAATAGTATGTACGTGATAGAGTAGTTGTAGTATGCTATGTGTTTCAATTCCAAAATGGTTCGATTAATAGCACATTCATTAACGAGTCGCTTGCGATTTATTTTCAGTTTCAATTCCAAAATGGTTCGATTAATAGCAACGACATACGTCCTATCTTCCAATCATTCGATTGTTTCAATTCCAAAATGGTTCGATTAATAGCTAATTTTGGCGCACATAACACGAGGAATATATGTGGTTTCAATTCCAAAATGGTTCGATTAATAGGCTCGTGAGGAAGTCGATGTTCGCACTACCGCACTTGTTTCAATTCCAAAATGGTTCGATTAATAGAGAATCTTTTCATCCGTGATTTCGATGATAAGATAGTTTCAATTCCAAAATGGTTCGATTAATAGGCAAAAGTCAAAGGGCGAGTCACCGAGTAAAAAAGAAGTTTCAATTCCAAAATGGTTCGATTAATAGCGTTGGCAGATAGTGCAACGTAGCGGATACTATGAGTTTCAATTCCAAAATGGTTCGATTAATAGTGAAGATTTTTTTGAAAAATAATTGAAGAATTGTTGTTTCAATTCCAAAATGGTTCGATTAATAGTAAAGGTACACTGTGACTGCCCTGCCTTCCATTATGTTTCAATTCCAAAATGGTTCGATTAATAGGACAAGAAAGGTTGCAAAGCAGACCGCAATACCGTGGTTTCAATTCCAAAATGGTTCGATTAATAGCACCTGTTTTCACTGAAATACTACTAATTTGGTAGTTTCAATTCCAAAATGGTTCGATTAATAGGAGACTATTTCACAATTGCACGTACTTCGATTACGGAGTTTCAATTCCAAAATGGTTCGATTAATAGTTATATTAATAAGGCCATATATGATGATATTCAGTCGTTTCAATTCCAAAATGGTTCGATTAATAGAACGTGCTTTCGAAAGTGGATCGAAGGAAGAACAAAGTTTCAATTCCAAAATGGTTCGATTAATAGTGTTGGCATACTTCCCATTACAATATGTAAACAGGTTTCAATTCCAAAATGGTTCGATTAATAGTTTCTTCGCTGACACTTTCGTCATTCACAATTTCGTGTTTCAATTCCAAAATGGTTCGATTAATAGAAATGATAGTTATCTATTATCTCTCGACCCTACTTGTTTCAATTCCAAAATGGTTCGATTAATAGCGAGGTGCACGGAGATTTCCGTTCATCCCTTAATTACGTTTCAATTCCAAAATGGTTCGATTAATAGTTGACAGAAAAAGGTTTGACGACCTTTTACAATATGGTTTCAATTCCAAAATGGTTCGATTAATAGTTCCGCCTCTGCTCCTTCTGCGCCTCCTGTTGCGCAGTTTCAATTCCAAAATGGTTCGATTAATAGTAAAAAACTCTTTCCAATAAGGCTCTACAATACGACGTTTCAATTCCAAAATGGTTCGATTAATAGTCTGCTGTTGGTAAAGGATTGAAAAAGTTCAAGGATGTTTCAATTCCAAAATGGTTCGATTAATAGCTGGACCTGTTAATAATAATGCACGTTCATGGAACCTGTTTCAATTCCAAAATGGTTCGATTAATAGTACAGAAAAGACGTAGTTGTGAGTGTTAAACGTGGGTTTCAATTCCAAAATGGTTCGATTAATAGTTCTCGGTAAGAAACCACAATCCTTTATAGGCATTGGTTTCAATTCCAAAATGGTTCGATTAATAGCTGCCCCTCCCTCGTTGCGCAAACATGCGCTACGAGTTTCAATTCCAAAATGGTTCGATTAATAGACATGCACTATTTCTTTGTGCCGAATCGAATATTGGTTTCAATTCCAAAATGGTTCGATTAATAGACGTTGCGCCGCCTGTCTCTCGACAAAAATTACCGACGTTTCAATTCCAAAATGGTTCGATTAATAGCATGCACTATTTCTTTGTGCCGAATCGAATATTGGTTTCAATTCCAAAATGGTTCGATTAATAGGACGTTCACCCACATTCGTTCTAATGTCTAAAGGAATGTTTCAATTCCAAAATGGTTCGATTAATAGAATCTCAGTTTTGAGAACAAGTTAAGTATGAATCTGTTTCAATTCCAAAATGGTTCGATTAATAGACATGCACTATTTCTTTGTGCCGAATCGAATATTGGTTTCAATTCCAAAATGGTTCGATTAATAGCATGAACTTAGGCGACTTGGTACCTGTTTTCTGCAGTTTCAATTCCAAAATGGTTCGATTAATAGTACATGCACTATTTTTTTGTTCCCAACCGAATTTTGGTTTCAATTCCAAAATGGTTCGATTAATAGGGTGCACGGAGATTTTCGTTCTTCGCTGAATTATGTTTCAATTCCAAAATGGTTCGATTAATAGCCAGGAAGGTCAGCTTGAAGTTAAGAATAGTTCAAGTTTCAATTCCAAAATGGTTCGATTAATAGCGTGCGCCCTTTGTGCGTTAGCTTTATCTGTTATGTTGTTTCAATTCCAAAATGGTTCGATTAATAGCCTTTTGCAAAGAAAAGTCTATTTGAACAATTGACGTTTCAATTCCAAAATGGTTCGATTAATAGTTTAACTCAAACCATCTAGCGTCTCCAACATCCGCTGTTTCAATTCCAAAATGGTTCGATTAATAGATTGTATGTCGTTCCTGATTCACAGAGACAGATTCTGTTTCAATTCCAAAATGGTTCGATTAATAGTGCAAAGAAAGTGTTTCTTGGTCTGAAATAAAAGGTTTCAATTCCAAAATGGTTCGATTAATAGAACCGAATCCCTGGATAATCCATCCCACAGATACGTTGTTTCAATTCCAAAATGGTTCGATTAATAGGCTTTAACGAAATTTGAAGAGAAAGTCGTAAAGTTGTTTCAATTCCAAAATGGTTCGATTAATAGAAAAAATCGTATTAGATTTATTTGATAGTTTTTTGTTTCAATTCCAAAATGGTTCGATTAATAGCCTATGGCAGAAGTTCCGACCGTAAAAGTCGGTAGTTTCAATTCCAAAATGGTTCGATTAATAGTAGTTAACATTAAACCGTCTGAACTTTATTCTTCGTTTCAATTCCAAAATGGTTCGATTAATAGTTCAAAGGCAAGTTCCGCAACCGCATTGACACAGTAGTTTCAATTCCAAAATGGTTCGATTAATAGTTTCTTTGTGCCAAATCGCATTCTGTGGAACAAGTGTTTCAATTCCAAAATGGTTCGATTAATAGTCGTTCAAAATTAAGAATTTTATGGCGAAAAAACACGGTTTGACGCATGTTTTTTCGCCACAAATTCATTCTGCAAGTTGTCGATGTGCAATCATATAAAATAATCCATGCTTCGACAACTTCTATAATTGATTGATTTCCAATATGTCAAAGATCTTTATTGTTTCTATTTCTAATCGCTAATAATGCCGAAATGAACTCTTCGACAACTTTTAACGATCTACTTCGCTGAATATCATAGAGTAGGGGATTATAAAAAATTATCAATATCCACATTGTTTTTTCCTATTACCTCTTTCTCCAACCATTGCTCCTGCCGTGATGCAAAGATAATCAAACTATCTTCTTCTTCCTCCATTATCTCCTTCGCTTCATATTTCAACTTCTTCAACATCACCTCCGTTATGTTACCCTCAAATACAGAGTTCTGTATCCAATTCAAATAACGCCTGCATAGTTTGAGCATCTTTCCAACTCGCTTCTCTCCACAATCATATACTAATATCACATACATATCTGCCTCCTTCCTTTACCACCACATCTTAAATGGTTTGTATTCCTCCATCCCCAACAAATGCTTCGCTAGTTTGTAACACTCCAACTTCATCAGATGCTTATAACTGACACTCCTGTTTAATGTCCGATGCTTGATGGTCTCGTTCAAGCGGTCTTCAAATGCTTTTACAAAAATCTTTTTACCCGCTTGATTCAATAGACACCGATTCATCTTCTTGTCGAAATGCCTCTCTTGCAACTCCTTTTTATTCAACAACTTAAATATCACTCTATCCACCAACAACGGCTTAAATATCTCCGTGATATCCAACGAGAGAGAATAGCGTCGCTCTCCTGGTGTATGCAGATAGCTGATAGTCGGGTTCAACTGCGTCTGATGAATAGCTCTCAGACACTGCGAATAACACATCATATTACCAAACGATATCAGTGCATTCACCTCATTCTGAGGTGGTTGTTTGCTACGTCCTTCCATCTGAAATTCGTTAAGTATCAAATCAAAGGCTTCGTAATATGCTTGTCGAATATTTCCTTCTATTCCCATCAACTCTGGGACGCTCCTCACCTCAGATAAATGTTCCGCATATCCTTCAATAAGGTCTATGACCGGTTGGGTGTCTTTCCCTCTGTTGTTATAATAACGGAGGTTCTTCACCATATTGAAGGCGGCTCCTTCTATGAATTTTCTGGCAATGGACAGTCTCATCTCACTATCTTGATAGGCTGCCGTTTGTGCAAGCAACATCCGTCCTGAAAGCAACCCATCTTTAGGCATAAACGATCCTGTATAGTTTTCATAATAATCGAAGAAATGTACGGAGATGTCTTGTTGTCCTAGAAAATTAAACAGCGAACTGGATGCATGAAGGGAACCAAACACATAAAATTCAGCAATATCCTCCACGGGGAGATACCTTGTCTGTCCTGCTTGTCGCAATTCTCCATCCACCTCTTCTTCATAAGGAGTGAACTTGAGCGTGTTGTCTTTTCTTTCCAACGTGCCAGGATTGAATAAATAGTATGTTTTTTTCATTGTGCACCTCCTTCTTCAAGTTCGTCTATGTTACAAAATTCGTAATAACTGCATGATTCACAAATCTTCTTTGGCTGTTTTTCCGGACAAGTATCCGAATGGATGATTTCCTTTATTTTTTCAGTCATCTCAAGAATGGTTTCCCTGTCAACATCCGACAATATTACCTCCTGTGTTTTTCTGAGTGTAGGGTATTCCAATATGCCTGTAGCGTTTTCTATACCGTTTTGTTCCAATACGTAGAGGTAGTATTTCACCTGCCAGACATGCGCCTGTTCGACCTTGTTGGAACGTTTAATCTCATGGACGATTTTGTTTTTGGCGTCGTAGTAATCGATCTTGATACCGTCCAGTTCCAGTTCCTCGTAACGTTCCGACCGTTGCGGATAGCTCTCCTCATGGATCAGTTTGCCGTCGAAGACGAGGTCGGAGTTCTGTTCCATGTTTATGCCGTTGGCGAAGAGCCAGAGTTTTCTATGGCATATTTGGTAGTAGTTGAAGTGGGTGCCGGTGATTTGCATAAGCTTTTATTTTAATATTTCCCAATAGCCGCCTTTGTCAGGACCGACACGACGGATAATATTTTCGTTCTTCATTTTTCGGATATTCCAATTTAAACCATCACGAGTTAAGCCACATATTTCACAAAGTCTTTCTATTGTGACAAAAGGATCTAATTTAATAGCTTCCAAGATTTTCTGTGTAGTTTTCTGTGTAGTTTTCTGTGTAGTTTTCTGTGTAGTTTTCTGTGTAGTAGATTTAGTACTATCTACCTCCTCTTTATTCTGCAACAATAGGAATATTTCTCTTTTCATTGTAACCATAATACCGCCACGAACTTCCTCCAACGTAGGCATTTCGAGCTTCTCCGCCTTGAAGGCTTCTCGAATTTTCTCGTATCCACGTCCCCAAGCCTCTATGAATCCAGCCAGATAGAAAACATTCGCCATCAGACGGTTCCTAGGATGGGACTCATGTTGCTCCATCAGTTTTTCCACTGTATAATCGGGAGGTAGGGTACCGCCATTCCATAGCGTGATATGGTCATCAAACACCTTCATTTGGATAAACGTGCCAGTGTAGTCTTTATGAATAACAGCATTGCAAATCATCTCTCTTAATCCATCTTCTGGAATTTCCAAAGGTTCCTTTCTGTGGAGTCCTTCATAATGGATTGGAGAGACGAGGTATTTGCTTCTCAATGTCTCAATAACACGGTCGGGCATTTCTATCAATGGGCAGACGATGCGGTCTTGTATAATCAAGTCTGCCTGACTGTTCCCGAAGCGTCCCAATCGAAAGGCCACGGTCATGTTCCATTGTTCAACATCTTTACCAAAAAGAAGTAATGCTGCCATTGTCAGTTGCCCAGTCTCTTTGCTGATGAGGTGCAAACGGCGCAATAGTTGTTCTATGGTTTCATCTTTGCTTGACTTGTTGATTCTACCTTCGCTGATAGCAGCGTTAAGGAAGTATTGCACTGCCTGAGGGTCGATATCGTCAAGCGTGGCTGATGGTACAGTGGTGGCATCCCATGTGGTATTCAACTTTCTCATCAGGAAATCAGTCAATGCAGTACCCGTCAATTCTTGTAATGTACTGCCGGAACGGTAATAGTACTTCCCTTTATAGCTGACAGGTACATTGGTGGTGGGTATTGTTACTTTCAGATAGTCCAATCCCTCCTGCTCGTGTAGGTCAACATCTACGACCAACCCCATAGAGGTAGTGATTTTATTAGGGATATCCTCCAATAATCGTTTCGCATTTTGCAAACCGCAGAGATTTCTTTCATCATCCACTCCGAAGTACATGACGGCACCTTGAGCATTTGCGAATCCGCAAATCCACTTCAGGTATTCGTCTTTCCAGATTCGTTCGAACTCAACGTTCTGGCATTCTGTGGCATTTATTTTGGTCATATTATGATATTTATTGTAAATGTAAATTTATATGATTGCTTGTTTTATAGTGAGATTGTATGCTGAAATTATTAGTGAGTTGAATATTGTTTTGTGTTCTATACATGGCAGTTATTAAGTAATCCTTAATAACTGATTTTTTATCCAATTCTTTTTCTTTCAATATGTTAGATATATGCATATTGATGGCAAACGAGGTGGCAAAAAGTTCTGCCATCTGTTTTTGGTTGAGCCAAATCTTGCCATCCTTGGCGTACAAAGCAACAGAGGCTTTGCCGTCAATAGTGTTATAGATGATTATGTTGCTTTGTTCGTTGGTCATATTAATTTATAATAAAAATATTTCTGTTTGTTCTTGTTCATATTCATTAATCAACAAACCTAATTCTGAATCATATTTACGTTTTATCATCCAACATGTATCATTTTTAACCTTTTCAGCCTTTTCGTAAGCAAAAGTCTTTCTATAAATATCTCCATTCCCATTAGGGGATAACAAACTGATGAATCTACGCTTCGTTATTGATGTAAGAAGTCCATCAGCCTTAATGAATTCTTTTTCAGAGATATACCGCTCATATTGTTGTGACAATGACACAGGTAAAACTTTTATGCCATCAAATTGTTCGTAGAAATCCTCTTCTGTTTTTTCATCGTAGGTCAAGGGACGCAAAGATTCCATTACACTGTGGTGTAATGCATTATATGTTCTATCATACTCGGTTTGCTGTTTTACTGAATAACAAGGATAAACTAAATCTATGAAATTCTGCAATTCATTTTCACGAATAACAGAACCATTATTTTCAATTTGTTGCAATATATGCAAAGTTTTATCTACTGTTTCATTATCATAGATATATTTATCAGAATCATTTGCTGTATCAAAAACATGACATACGCAAATTCCCTTTTTTCGTTTCCGATTCACGCGACCAAATCTCTGAATTAAAGCATCAAGAGGTGCAGGTTCTGTATATATTGTATCATAATCAATATCAAGACTCACTTCGATTGCTTGTGTTCCTACAAGAACTTGAATATTGGAACTTTGAAGTTTTTGTTCAATCCTTGCTCTATCTTCGGCATTGAATGATCCATGAAGCAGCAATTTATCTTCACACGCTATTTGCCTATAAACTTCTTGAGATTGAGATACCGTATTACAAACAATTAGAACCTTTTGTCCTAAATTAATTTCTTCATTGATTTTGCATATTGATTCTATCAATAATCCCTTCTCAACACAGATTGAATGACGAACAAACTTTGCATAAAGAGAATCATCTGCTTTAATTTCCGAATGGGGTCCAATCGCCTTTTGAATCATTTTTTTCATAAATGTTGGCAAAGTAGCAGTCATAATAAAAATATTTGTTTGCATTTTGCTGCAACAAAATTCAAGCAATACAATTATTTGAGCAAAAACATTGCTATCGTATGCATGGATTTCATCGAAAATAAAATATCCTCCTGCCCATTCTGCAATTCCCTTTTCAAATCCTTTTAACCCAAAAATATGTTTCAAAAGTTGGAATGGGGTCAGAATCTTGAATGGGGGCACCAATGATTTAAAATACTCTTTATATGTTTTTATCGACTCTGATGAAGAAGTATCATCATTTTCGAACTTTTCATTCAAATAATTAGATAATTTCCCGTGAACCATTCCAACAAAATCATTACCTGATTCAGATTTGCCAAATTGTGAGTTTAATCTTTCATACATTGCATTAATAGATGCAGTGTATGGCAAAACATAAAATGCACGTCCCTCTCCATTACTTTGTAATTGTTTTTTGAGCCAAAGTAATGATGTTTCTGTTTTACCCGATCCTGTTGGTGACGTCAAGATAGCATTTCCTATTGTCGTTGATGATATTCTTTGATGATTGTACAAAGGAAAATCATATATAAAATCTATATTTATTTCAGAAGTCAACTCAATACGTGTGATACCAGCAGAAGCCAGATGATCTGACTGTTTTACAAAGCCTGTCAATAAAAGATATTCTAAATATTTATTGTCCAAAGATATAATCTTGCAAAATTCATCATATTGATTTGCAATTGCAAAAATATCAGGAACGTTTTCTGATGATTTTAAAATGTTATATTTGCTCAAGACTTTCCAAGTCTTATTTTTACAAAGACCTTCACAGTCTTTTTTATAATTGGGTGTTTCACAAAATGGGTTGTAACTAGTATTAGCATAATCTGTTTTGAGTTTCTGTCTGATTTCAATTAGACTCTTATGATGACCAATAACAGCAAACCCAATCATTTTCTTTAAATACAAATCAATTTCAGCATTCATAACAAAATACATCGAAAAAACTTCGTGACGTCGATTGTGCCATTCGTTTTTTTTATTGTATAAAAGTTTCTGAAATTCTTTATGACATTTTCCTGAATCATGTAATATCATAGCAAATTCAAGTGTTTTCCAAAAAGTATTCTTATCTTTAACAGGAATATTTGGGAAACACAAGCGTAAATATTTCACGATGTTTAGGCAATCAGAAATATGCTGAGCTAAAGTAACGGCAGGTTCTGATTTTGCCAGAACCTGCCATTGATTTGTATTTGAATCAGAGTTCATCAATGTTGATATTATGCAAGTATATATCTATATCTTTCTCTTCAACATAATCTCTTATCGCAGAAACCTTTGATGGATAATCATTTGAAGAATATGAGATTACAGAAAAAGGCTGCGTGCCAATATTTCTGCGTGGTATTGTATCTGTAAAATATACAGGCAAGGCCTGCATATTTCCAGGGAACAATCCTACCGAGATAGGCATCATTTGTCCTTTTATCTTTGTCGCATTTTCGACTTCAGGCAAATCAAAATATTTTATTTCTTCGATAGTTGCCAAATCGGAACTTCTACCAAGAAGAACCTGATATACTGGATTTCTAAAATAATCAACAATTTGTTCATCCGTTAGATAAAGGTATAACTTGCAACCATAAAGAAACTCCCTTTTTATAACGTTGGATTTCACTTTGTTTGTTGGTACATTTCTATTCACCTCAACCATATAAATTGTTTCAAGGTCAACAGATTTTGCTTCATATTCAAAGTAATAACCAATTTTCAGATTAGAAAAACTTTGGTATTTACCAGCACAACTGTTGATTATTCCTAAAACAGTACTAACTGGGGGAACATCCATAGTTGGTTGAACTCCAGACATTATATTTGGATACCTAAAACTCGAAGTCCACGAACTAATTTTAATTCGACAAACGTTCATTATTCAATCTGTTTAGACAATTGTTCACAATATTTGTCAATAGCATCATTAACTGGTGCTAAGACAATTAAATCTTTGTAATCATTTGATTCTGCCAAATCCTTTAATTCATTGTTGTATTCATCAAAAAATCCAGAGCGTTTTCCAATAAATATTTTTCCTACAAATGTATCTTTGTATTCATCTATGATCTCTTTGATAGCAACCACATTAAGTTTTGCAATTTCATCTTTGATACCTTCTGTTGTGGCAACATGAGAAAATGGATGATTCCCTGTGGTTGTAGTGGCAAGAATGATAAACTTTGGAGTTACATCACCCATATTATTTGTCTGCATAGCACCACCTGAAATGGTTTTCAACGCTTTAATTGTATCCACACAACGCTGTATTCTTGTTTTTGCAGGCATCTGGATAAGTTTCTTTTCTTTATAAAATGCATCTTCAATTTCTAAACAATTATATCTCTCAATTGCTTCTTTTTTCAAAGCATCAGAAAGATTCATAAAGCCAGTTTTGTTATAATCGGAGAATGTACCAACCATTGAAGCATCTATACTAAACATTCCTTTCATAACTGCACTATATTCTTGTTTTACGTAAGGAACTGAGTCTCCTTCTTGTCTGGCCATTGACGACCAATTTTCTGCAACTGATACAGGAGCAACAGAAATTAAGACAGAGTTTTTTAGAGGTGAAACCCTTGTAACTGTAATGTTTTGGGTTTTCTTCCTACCATTATCTCCTGTTACTTCCTCTTTTGCGGCCTTCATATACCCAAAAACATCATCATCTGCATATTTTAGAGGATTAGTGCATGTATATGCAATCTTGTCTTCTCTACTAATAGGAGAAAGTTCCCAACCTTGATTCTTTTGCAAGGTGTCCCTCCACCAACTCCGAAAAGCTTGTCCTGAAACATAGGTATATGTTTTACCATTTTTTCTGATTCGTTTTGTAGAAACAGCATTGTCAAAATTTGTGGTTTCGTTTTTACCAGCGTTGTTCAATGCCACAGCATCTACATCAACGAGAATAAATCCTTGAACTTTAATGTTTTTTGCCATATTTTTAATATTTAAGTTAATCTTCGTCATCTTCAAATTCATTACTTATTTCAATGTCTTCCACTTTTATAGATTTTTCGTGGAGTTTTTGATAAATTGCAATAAGCAAAACATCTCTAATCTCTTTCCAAAGGTTGTCTTCTGGAAAAAGATACTCTGTGTAGTCTTGAACTGTAATTATTGGTTCTGAGTTACCATCGTGAAAATTTTGTTCAACTATTTTCAGAAGGAATTTTCGTAACAGTGAAGAACTTTTTATTCCATTAAGTCTGGTAAGAACCTTTTTTAAATCAGCTTCTTTGGTGTTGTCAACAACAAAATCAGCCAATATCATAATTTTGTCAATTGTTTCTTTTTTCATCTTCATTATATTATATAAGTAACATTTTACTAAGTTGATATTAAAAAGATTATTTACACTCCATTTGAGGATATAGTGCAAAATGCTTTTTTGATTAATTAAATTTTGGTAAATAGTATTAAACCAATACTTAAATTCATTTTCATCTACGATTCTTTCCGTTTTTTTCTCTAATACGTTGAATGTTAAAGACGCACTATCAAATTCTGCTTTTTTGAATTCTGACGGTTTCTTATAATAAGCAGATATAAACCTTTGCCAGGTGTCTTTATTATTTGATTTTTGTGTCTCTCTGTAAAAATCAAATGCTTCAAAAGGTAATGTATAAATTTGTAAATCGGGAGTTGCTCCAAAATTCGTGAAATGGTATAAATTTACAAAACCAGAACAGTCATCACTGATTTTTAAAAGTAATTTGTCCAAAAATCTAAATATTGCGGTAGATGGATTTTTAGATTGATTCGTTAAAACACCCTCAGAAATATTATGTGCAATGTTTGCCAAGTTTCTCTCGCAACAATCATTTACAAATAATTCTGTTATTTCTGAGTTTGAACTATTTATTACACATAATCTTCCTACAAGCATTTCTGTCGCTAATGGCAGAAAATGAAATCTAATCAATGCTTCTTTGGATAACATCATTCCATCCTCAAAATAATGATGGAAATTGGCAAATGTACCAGATCCCGTTAAAACAGTATTATTTCGTCCTGCAGGGAATAATTTTGTTTTAAATCCTAGAATTCTACATACACCAACTATGTTTGAACTATTTTCATTCAATAGAGAAAGAAAATACTTATGAGTTTCTGTCTTCTTTTTTTCTCCTTTAAAAGCAGGTTGGGTAATTGTGGAATTTAGGAAAAAGGGGTTCAGTTTACCATTCCATTTATTTACATAAATATCAGTAGCATAATCAATTAACTCCAATATGTCTTTGTTTGGAAATCTTTCACTTAAAAACTTCATCGCATAGCCACCTGCATCTGCGAACACGTCACCTGAAGGAGACCATAGTTTTTCATAATCTATTGTATTATACTTTTTATTCATATTATTTTTTTACTCATTATATTTACGAATAACATATATTTCAAATATTATTATAAAGTTATAATTGAACAAAATCTCTTACGTTTTTCACCTCCAAGCATCCAAACCCCTGGCTGTTTCCTTCTCCCAGTCCGCTTTCGTATGCTATGCGCATTAGTTCGGCGGGGCAGTGAAGGGCTAGTCGGCAGAGGAAGCCTCGCACTTTGGTCTGTTGCGGTGTGCCAGCTTTGATAGTCACCAGTGCTGATTTGGGTTCTGTGAGTGTCATCATGTCAAAAAAGCGTTCGCCTTCAAATTTTTTACCATAGAAAGCTTCATACTTATCCAACAAATTTTTAAACAAACGTTCTCGCACCCAAGGAGCATTGGCAAATTCCTCGGAAGTCTGTGGATAATAATCTCTTCCATCTTCCAACTTTTGACTTACGGTGATAGGGGAGAGCGTCTCAAACGTCATAGTGTCCGTGAAAAACGGCGAAGGTAACATCACTATGCTGTCCACCTGAAATTGCACAGCCGACTGTCGATTACCTACCTCAAACACCCGTTTTTGAAACAACCCTTCCACAAACTTCTGTGTCGAATGCTCTGGCAGAAAAGAAATTTGCCACTCTACTTTGTCCGACAACAATTCCAACTGGTTCGATTGACGTAATATTCTAAATTTTTCAGGATTCAGCCTTGAAAATGTAAACAACTTGAACTGTTTTCCATTCTCCATTCTAAACCCATTCTCATGCAGCCATTCCGCAAACTCCTCATTCGCACTTGCCAAGATATGATAGGTGGCCGCAGACAACTCATATTGGTAGTTCAACGGAAGCTTTTTGCCATTATTTGCATATAGAGACAATAAAAATCTCATGTTTCTTTTAATAGGGTTCTCTATTGTACTATTCTACCCATCAATCGAACCCTTTTTCATCAACGGGAAGAATTTTTTTCAGTTCTCCAATTTAGAAGTTTACTTTCATGACACCAAATTTTTTTTGTGCATATTTAGATAGCAAACAAAATAAATTCAGAGGACTAACGTTGCAAATATAGACCCACACTCGGTCACAAGACGACCTAAGTATAAAATATTTTTAAAAACATGAAAGAAAGTAGTGCTTTTTTATTCAGAAGATATATGTGGCTGACAAACATTATCTTAGATGCAGGCCCCATCTCTCTTCAAGAAATAAACGAGAAATGGAGAAAATCCTCAATTAACGACATGGGAGAAGATTCTATATCTCCCAAGACGTTCTACAGACACAAAGAGGCTGTGGAAGAGTTGTTCTCAATCTCAATTAAATGCAGAAAATCGGACAATACCTACTATATCGAAGACAACTTGGAAACAGACGACCTGAAAAAATGGCTACTCAACTCCTTCTCCGTCTATAATCTGCTGCAAGAAGGGTATGACATGAAGGATGTGATTCTATTCGAGCAAATACCATCTGGCACTGAATACCTACTGACAATATTAAAAGCCATAAAATCAAGCCATACCCTAAAAATAGAGCATAAAAAGTTCAAGGATGACGAGTCGAAAACCTTCGAGGCGGAACCGTATTGCCTAAAAGTGGACAAGAAGAGATGGTACGTGTTAGCAAAAAAAATCGGCGGAGACAAGAAAAAAACATACGCACTGGATCGAATCCAAAGTCTGGAGATAACAGACAATACGTATATTTACCCAGAGGATTTCTCTCCTAGGCTATATTTTGAAAACTCTTTCGGTATTTACCCTAATGAAGACAAGAAAATCGAAAAGGTGGTCATCAAAGCAACAAATCCAGCTTTAAACTATATCCGCACTCTACCATTACATTCTTCACAAAAAGAGGAAAAACATGAAGAGTATTCTATTTTCAAGTACAATATAAAAACCGACAAGGAATTTAAAAGTGAATTATTAAAATGGGGAAGCTCTATCAAGGTGTTGGAACCATTGTCGTTGCACGATGATATGGTGAAAGAAGTAAAGAAACTTTCTGAGATATATAATTCATGAATTCTCTACCTCGTGCAACGAATTTTTTCCATCTATCCTTTTAGTATATTAAAGCATTTTATTATTTTTGCGCAAAATTTTGTAAATATGTTTAACTGAGGATTTTGAAATAGCAATACAAATTTGATATAGAGAATGAATCCTTAAATTACACAAACGGTTATATGAAACTAAAAAAATTATTGTTTTTCATATCATTATTATTCTCTTCGGTTGTATCTGCTCAGGGGACTTCGGGAACGGAGGATTGTGGCTCTGGTGCGGTTTTATTCAGAGAAAGTTTTGGAGGCGATTTCGTTAGTGAGCCGGTGGTTGGTCCAGCTTTGCCTTCTAGTTCATCGATTACGTTGAAAAATTCAACTGGAGGTATGCCAGGATATAATGGTTACCTAATCACAAAAACAGCGGTTGTGAGGATACAGAATGGAAGCTATCCTCCACATGTGTATGCGGGATGGTATGCAGATTTTGGAGACCATACTTATCCAGATGACATGACGAGGGGATACTTTATGCAGGTGGATTTGGAAAGTACAGCGCAGACTTTTTATAAAGTGAGAGTGGATGGACTATGTGAAAATACGAATCTATATTTTTCATTCTATGGACGTCCTGCCAATTATCAGGTAGATGCGCCGATAGATTTGAGTATAATGGATGTGGATGGTAATGTTCTCAAAAAAGGTTTGTTTACTATTGATTGTAATAAAAACGAATGGCAGCAGTTTGGTATTCCGTTTACTGTTCCTTTGGGGACAACATCGATAGTCTATAGTGTATATTCATCAGCGGGAAGTAATGGAGGCGATTTCTGCTTGGATGACATAGAAATACGTTTGTGCACTCCGCCTGTCGAAGTGAATTCGCCAGAAGATTCGTTATGTATCGGTTCAAACTATGCGATGAAAGCGAAGATGAATGATGTCGGGTCGCTAATAGAACCTATTACTTATACATGGTATAAGAATGACACGAAAAATTACAATAACGAAGGATGGACTAAAGTAGGAACAGGGAATGAATTTTCTTTGAAAAATGTTACGAAAAAAGATGAGGGATACTATAAAGTGATTGCCACTTCAGTAGGTGTAGAGGGAGAGTATTCCATGTGTGGTTCCTTCTCGGATATCTTCCCTGTGATGGCGAAGGAATGTAAAGTCGATACGGTGATTTATGATACTATCTGTCCTGGTACGACCTATACGTTTGAAGGAGAAGAGCTCACTACATCTGGAGCTTATGAGAAGACGTTAAAAAATATAGATGGGTCTGACAGCACAGTTATATTGGAGTTGACTGTTTTGGACTCTATTCATACAGAGTTGAAAGATACAGTCTGCAGTGGACCATCTTATTTGTTCGGAACTCAGCTGTTGACTCAGTCGGGTATCTATACAGAAACGTTTACTAGTGTGAACGGATGTGATAGTATTGTGACATTGGAATTGACGGTCTTGGATAGAATCGTAACAGAGCTTTTCGATACTATTTACATTGATGAGGAGTATAATAAGAATGGCTTTGTCATCACAACACCAGTTCTTGGACCTAATAATATATATCGACAGATATTGCAAAGTGAAAGTGGTTGTGACAGTTCAGTTGCGTTGAAATTGAATGTTATATGTAGAACCAACTATACAGATCTGTATGATACGATTTATGCAGGTGCTGTTTATGACGAAAATGGTTTCTACATTACAGATACACCAATTGGCATATCCTCTTATTCATTACAGTATTCTAATCGCTATGGTTGTGATAGTATTGTGACATTGAATCTATATGCACAAGATCCAGTAGAATATTGTAGCCCGTCTGTTAAAACGTATGACGTGGCAATCTGTGCAGGTGAATCGTATGAGTTCAAAGGATTAGCATATACCGCGACAGGTACATATATGAAGATGTATGCAAATGCTGAAGGTTGCGATAGTTTGATCATACTTAACTTGACGGTTGTTGAACCATCAGTGACAGTATTAAGTGCTGAAATCTATCAGAACGAGAAGTTTGATGGTTACGGTTTCCATTTGGATCCAATCAATGAATTAGGATTACACAGATTTGATACAATCTATCAAAGTGTTGTCGGTTGCGATAGTACGGTGATTCTTTATTTGAACGTTAAAGAACCAGTTATTGAACTAATGATTCCTACTGCTTTCACTCCTTATACGGGTGACGGATTGAATGACGTGTTCATGCCTGGATATGAGGTGTATATCTATGATCGATATGGTAATCTGATGACTCATTCTAGTAATGGATGGGATGGAACCTATCGTGGAGAATTTGCCACACCAGGTGTTTATATGTATGTCTTGATGACAAATGCAGGAGATAAATATAAGGGTACAATAGAGATTGTCAAATCTAAATGATGAAGAAGATGAAAAAGATATTAATCATATTATTTAGTGTTTTTTCTACGATGGCTTATGCCTACGAGAGAAATTATAAAGAGGGCTATACAATAGAACCATCACAAGTGAATGATGGATCCATGTCCAAGGGACTCTCCTTGTTGAATGGTAAATTCGCTTATACGAAGGGTGGAAAGGTTTATGTGGCAACACTTAATGATAGCCTTGATATAGAATCTCTTGCCTTGCAAGAAGATCTTACCAATTTAGATATGGATGGACAGTTTGCTCAGATAAATGACCGTTTATATTTCACTAAAGATGGCGTTTTATATTGTGCTAGATTAAACAATGGAGAGTGGAAAAACGAGGGGAAAGTGAAGATTGAAGGCATGGATAATGGTAGAGAAATGGGTGAAGGTTCCTCTTTGGCATATCGCCGTTGGACTTATCGTACAGATGGAGTCAGAGTTTATAATCCTGCACTCTCTGCAGATGGTAATACACTATACTTTACTTCGAATGAAATAGAAGGAGGTAAAGGAGGTAGAGATATCTGGTATGTTAAAGCGAAGAATGGTGGTAAGAGTTGGTCTAACCCCGTAAATTTATCGATTGTAAATACAGATCAAGATGAAGATTACCTAAAAGTGGTAGGTGATAGTGCAATATATTTCTCATCTAATCGGACCGACACATTGAAGGGAATCAATCTATTTAAAGTTTTATTGGCATCGTCTAATGCTAAACCAGAGATGCTTTTTGCAGATTTCAATAGTCAGTCTGATGATGCTGAGTTTATTGTAGCTGAGGGATGTCCGTTTATTGCTTCTAATCGTGGCGGAACATTTGAGATTTATCGTCCAGAGAAAAAAGAAATTGTAATAGAGGAAGCACCAGTTGATACTACACCAGTTGATACACTTCCTCCATTGGCGGTAGAACGTAAGGAATTCAAGAAGTGTATATTATATTTTATATTTGATAAGACCAGTTTTATTGATTCGTACGATGCAGAATTCAAGTACATTTATGAGTTCATCAATGAGGATCAAACATCTACTATCATGATTGTCGGACACACTGACTCAAGAGGTTCAGATGAATACAATCAGATCTTGTCGGAGAATCGTGCAAAGGCTGTGTATAATCGCTTGATTAAGATGGGTATTCCTGCTTCTCGTTTGAAGTATAGGGGTGAAGGTGAAAAGGACTTAGCGATTAAGAATGCTAAGACAAATGCCGAACATCAAAAGAACCGTCGTGTGGAACTGATAAAAATAGATTAACCGTTAATAAGAGGAAAAAATGAAACGCATATATTTGATATTGACACTATTCTTGCTCCCTGTATTCAGTATGATGGCTCAGCAAGATTTGATGTTGTCACAAGAAATATTCTCTCGTGTAAATAAAAATCCGGCTGCAACGGGTAATACAAATGATGTGGATATCTTCCTTCATGGAAGACTTCAATGGTTGGGGCTGTCCAATGGTCCGAAAACGACTGTTTTAAATGTTACAAACTATATTGACAAAATCAAGTCAGGTGTCGGTTTTACAATGTCCTACGATCATATTGGAATCGGTCATAATACAACGAATATTAAGTTGGTATATTCTTATCAGATCGATTTGTCAGATCACTATATCCTATCTATGGGATTAGGTGGTGGAGTTAACGTGGGAGGATTTGACTATACGGCCAATACGATGACAGATATTGCTGAGTATGGTATGGATACCTATCCGTATGAGAAAGAAGTAAAGGTTACACCTGATTTTGACTTCGGAGTTGAGGTCTCACATCTGAAGTGGACATTGGGAGCTTCGATGACACATCTCTTCAATAAAGAGTCAACCACCTTTAAGACAGGTCGTCATCTGTATATCTATGGTACAAGTTTGTTGCAGTTAAATGACCGTTTTGATATAGCACCGACAGTTGCTTATATGCATCACAATAAAACCAATACGATTGAGTTGGGAACTCTTTTGTTCTATAACCGATTGATTTGGGGAGGTGTTTCATGGAGACCCGATTTCCATGACAAGATGAATCCATCTATGTTGGTTCTTACTGCAGGATTGGAATGGCATAAGTTCCGTTTTGGCTATTCCTTTGATTTAGGATTAGGTTCAGATAATACGTTACCATCGAATACGCATGAGATCATCCTTTCATACGGTATTGCGAAAAAGAAATAAAAAATAAA
>Ga0247609_10002156_pt1 | contig 21455 bp, 22 predicted proteins | sample 172DNAGHGlowgp2_FD_193487 | JGI IMG/M metagenome (GOLD analysis project Ga0247609, IMG submission 193487) | Sheep rumen microbial communities from Palmerston North, Manawatu-Wanganui, New Zealand - 1728 DNA GHGlow gp2 | ecosystem: Host-associated > Mammals > Digestive system > Stomach > Rumen ...
TGCGTTTGGATCGGCTCGGTTATCCAAGCGAATACATTGACGAACGCCTTGCAAAGAACGCCGCCGACCCGTATTTCAGTATCCGCTACCAATCCAACAAACCGCGTATCAGCACCAGCGCGGTTCTGATTCATGTGGTAAGGGAACAGGAGAACTATCGCACGACACAGCTTTTGTTCTCTCGCCAGCCCGTGGAACAAAGCCATCCGCCCAATCCCAATCAATCCCCGATCGAGCAGATGATGGACAATCTGATCTTTGAAGCGAATCACACTCGCAACACGGCGACCATTCTTGCGAATGCCGTTATTGCGATCTTCCTTGCGTTGATCGAATTGATCAGCCACTATACGCGGGATGTGATCCTTTCGGCGGAGCTGCGCCATGAGATCAAGAACGCGCAGCAATACGATTCCGACCGGTCGTTCCTGAAAGAGAATCGCCTGCATTCATTGGGTGACATCGACAAGGACATCGCCGCCACGGAGCAGCAGATCGCAACGCTTTGCGATCAGCGCGAAAAGGTTCGCAACAAGATCCGTCACGAAACCGATCCAACGATACTTGCCGAAAACAAAAAGGAGCGCGCCGCGATCACCGACCGAATCACGCCGCTCCGCCAACGTGTCAAGCGTCTCAATCGCATCCGAAAGGATATTCCGCGCCTGCTGAACCTGATGAAAACAGAATTGCAGCTCGAATATGCGGTCAAGCAGCAGTTGAAGGAGCAGCAGCACAAGAAGTCCCGTTCCTATGGGCAGGAACGATAATCGCACCGGTTCCCGTTCTGCAGCGGCACGGGAACCGAATACAACTCGCCGCTGCAACAATTACATTTACACAGAAAGGAAAACAAAAAATGAACAATCAACACAACACACAAATAAACAATTCAACCCAAACGACACTCTACAGCTCAGCCGACGATCCGATCTGCATTTACTTTACGGACGAACCGTATGTGGATGCAATCATCACGAAGGAAGAGCTGCAGGCGGCTCACAAAAGACAGTATGCGGATCTATCTTTGATTTCACGGAAACGAAGCTCAAGAGGCGGATTTTATAAGGCGCGTGGGCGGGTTCCCTGCAACCCGAGCAAGGAGGTACAATGAGCAGACAAAAGAAGCTGGTCAATGAAACGAACATTCCACAGCATGCGATTGAACGGATTGCTCGCGTGTTACTGCCGGACATCCGCGCTTTTTATGAGAGCGAAGAAGGGCAGCGAGAATTTGCTGAGTGGAAGGCATCACAGCAGAAAAAGCGAGCAAAAGACTTAGAGCGATAAGTCAAGCGGGAGCATCTTCAGCGATGCTCCCACATTATCTGTACCAGTAGCAATTATGTTAGCCTTATAATGTTATACTTGAATAGAAAAAACATCTCTGCTATACTAATAATGTGCTAATTTTTGTAAAATATCTGCTAATCGTTCTTACTGCCTAACTGTTTATGCTTGATTAACAGTGTAAACACAGCACATTCCTGAGGATTTTTACGTGAACGTGTTATAACCAAACGGAGGAAACATAATGATAATAAACAGCTCGTATATCACAAGTAAAATAAGTCCCAAGAAAGAAATGAGAGAGGATGAGTTTCTTGAGCGTTATAAGTCAGACAATTTGCCGAAAAATTCATTACTAGAAGCTTTCTCAGATCTGAGATTAAAACTGGGTGAACATATGAAGCTTGATACTGTATCATTTGTTTTGGGTAATGGTGCTTCTATGTATGCCGGTTCACGGAACACAATGGATTTTAAGCTATCAGAGATAATAGATGTAGAGAAGTATAAAGATTTGCTTAAGGATCTTTCAAAAATAGACGCGCTTGGAATGGAAGAGCAGTTAAATGCATTAATTACCATCAAGGCATACTACCATATTATAGAAAGTGAAAAAGAGCTGCTGGCGGATAGCTTAATCGATGAGTTAAAAAAACACCTTATAGAGTCCTATGTCAACTCTATAGACTATAGGAATCTTACCTATCATGAAATGCTGCTCTTAAAGCTTCGTGCCTTTGGATGTATTCAAAAAACTAAGATTTATACTCCAAACTATGATTTAGCTTTTGAATACACATTAGATCAGCTTTCTATTGAATATGCAGATGGCTTTAGCGGATTCGTTAACAGGAGATTTGACCCAAGAAGCCTTGAAAAGAAACAGACTTCCCTCGTTAAAATCCATGGATCCGTCAATTGGGTATATGATGGCGATGAGATAAAAGAAATACAGCCTCATTTTCAGAAAGGTAAGGCCATTCTGGATTTTTCAAAACCAGTATTGATTTATCCGACATCAAATAAGCTTTATCAAACCTATACAACACCGTATAGTGAATTAATGCGCCGAATGCTTGATTCATTCGAAAGCGGAAAAAATGTTATTTTAATACTCGGTTATAAATATGGAGATGATCATATTAACGAAATCCTATTAAAAGCATTGGTGAATCCTAATAATATTTTTTATTTCTTTGATTACAATGATGGTGATAGCGAGTTTATCAAAAAGGTCAAACAAGTATCTACCGAGATGCCGAATGTAAATGTGTTCAGCGGAAAAATCTTAGGAGATTATACCATTTTCGTGAGGTATATGCTTCCTGCAACCCCTGAAAAAACGGATCAAGAAATAGCTATTACTATGCTCCGGAAGGTACTCAACAATGCTTGAAAACAAAGTCTTTGGGAATATTCAGAAAGTATCCGGCGCAAGGGTAATCATTCATGTATCAGAAGATATAGCTGTAAATAGAGTTAATATCAGCCAGTTTCTTTCGGCGTATATCTCTGTTGGTTCGTTGATAGGAGCTATACTCGTAGACGGAAGAACTCTAGTTCTTTCTGTAGAGGAAATCTATGAGAATTCAGATGAAATATACATTAATGCCTCTATCAGTGGCGTTTACGATACTGTGCTTAAAACATTTTCATTTGGGACAGATACCTACCCGCTAGTCGGCGAGAAAGTTTTTACAATAGGAAGCAAGATCCTGTCTCATATTTTTTCCATGAAACAGCACGCTTCCGATGAGGCAATAATAGGTACTTATGTTTATGATAGCAATGTAAATGTTGGATACAATCCAAATGTAATATTTGGAAAACATCTTGGTGTCTTTGGTAATACTGGCAGTGGAAAAACATGTACAGTTGTTTCACTTATTCAAAACTATATTCGAAACAATCCGAATAAAGATATAAAATTCATTATTTTGGATGTTAATGGCGAATACCGGACAGCCTTTACCAATGATGAAAGCGATTATATCCCATTTGATCAATTGAGGTTTCATCACACAGTATTGAACTGCGTTGAATATGGACGGCTTTTCCGAGCGTCTGAAGGTGTACAATATCCCGCATTAAAGAGTTCCATAGCAAAGTTGTCTGCCGACCATACCGTTTGGGATTTGAATTCACTTTCTAGTGAAATCGACCAATGGATATCGTCAAATAGTCGCGACAATTTCTCACTCAATCAACTCAATGGTTTTTTGCGAACCATGAAACTTCGGATTGATGGAATAACAGATGATAAAGCTCTTATGACAGTAATCAACACCGAAACCGAGGTTGATACATTAAGCAGAATTCTTAATTCAAACAAAAAAGTCTTTATACTAGATTTACAAGTATCAAGTGATTCGCTAGATATTGTATTATATATGCTTTTTAAAAAGCTATATCAGTTTAAGGCTCTTAACCGAAATGTTTCCCATTTGAATCTCGTTCTAGAGGAAGCGCATCGATATATTAATGCAAATGTGGAAGAAACAAAACTCGGTAGTTACTATATTGACAAGCTATCGAGAGAGGGACGAAAATTTGGAATTGGTTTAATAATCGCTTCGCAAGTTCCCTCCATGCTTTCTTACGAGATTGTTAGTCAATGCAACACAGTTATCATGCATAAGATTACAAGTAAAAGGGACATGGAGTTTTTACGAGGTGTATTAAGGGTATCAAATGATTCATTTTACATACAAATGAGCGCATTGGAAAAGCAGCATGCAATAGTATGCGGTGAAGCTTTTCCTAATGACACGATTGTAAAAATTCGAGATGCAAATCCATTACCTAGAAGTAATGATCCTATCATTCAAGATTTAGAATAGCAGAAACAAGCATCATCCTTTCCTTCTTCCTCGTCCAGTGCTCTCTAGGCTTGCTGGCAGGCAAGATCGGCAAACCGTTTTTGAAGTAAGTTTTCTCAAATTGGTCGAAGAAAAGCAATAATCCGAACCCATCTCCTACCAGAAAGATTCGGTTCGGATTTTGAAATGTATCAAAAGCTATCTGCTTGCTATATAAAACAACTAATTGTTCTAATTAATTAACATCGTAAGCACAACAAATATCTATTGACCTTAACAAAAAAATCTTCTGAAAAATGAATCTTTCAAAAGAGTCCCTGCTAAACAGTTAATACCTTTCCCAACCCGATACGTAAACAATAAATCAAGAGTGAGGATGATTCTTACTATAAAGCTATCAATTGATACTGTTCTCTGCCTGATGTTTGCACTAAAACTGTACCGAGATATCGCATATACTTACATCTTCTTTTTCCGTGTCCAGTGTTCCCGAGGCTTGCTGGTGGGCAGGATCGGTAGCCCGTTCTTGAAGTGCGTTTTCTCAAATTGATCGAAGAAAAGCAATAATCCGAACCCATCTCCTACAAGGAAGATTTGGTTCGGATTATTTTGCTTTGGTGCCGGTGGTGGGACTCGAACCCACACGCTGTCGCCAGCAAAGGATTTTGAGTTTTCCCTCACGTTCGGACGGTAATACCCTTCAAATCCCATCAGGGAGGCCTGTGGAAGTTCCCCAAAGCCCCGAAGAATCCGCACTTTTGACCGCAGAAGTGCAAAAATGTAGGCAGCGTCGGCCTTTGCGGTTTTTCCGGACCGATGCAGAATCACAAAGAAATGGGAGGTCTTCAGGAGGCCACCGCCCCAAAATTCTCCGATTTCAATCCATTCATCACCTGCCATTGACAAATACACACAGGAGATGAAACCATGACACGATTTGAGTACGAACGCAAGTTCGAATCCTATCCCGATCTGTTGACCCTCGAACAGTTCCGCGCCATGCTCGGCGGCATCGCCGACGGCACCGCGCGCAGGCTCATGCGCGAGAACCGCGTCGAGCATTTCATGGTCAACACGACCTATTACATTCCCAAGATCAAGGCGATCGACTACATCTGCGGCCAGCACTACCGCTTCTATCGCCGCAAGCTGAAGCACCGCATCAAGTGAAGGAGAAACCGCACATGAAGCCACTTATCAAAGACGAACGCACCGGCCTCGCCTACGAGCTGGTCGGAGACTACTATCTGCCCGCCGGTGAGGATGATCTCCCGCCCCTCGGCATCTGGGGCTGCCGTCGGCTCGCCTATCTCAAAGCCTACCGCCGCGATCTGTACGCAGATCTGTTGCTTTCGGGTAAGCTGGAAGAACACCTCTCCTCGATCGACGCCGACGCTGCCGAGATGGCATCTCTCCTGACCGCCCAACTCGCCCGCGCCGAAGGCGTGACCGAAGCCCTGAAAACCGCCGATCCGATGGCATGGATCAGACGCATGAACAGCATCCGCAACCGTGTGACGGAAATTGTCAACCACGAACTGATATACACATAAGCAAAATTGCAACAGCCGCCGAATCCGGCGGCTGTTCTGTTTTCATTCACTGTTATATAATTTCTCTTTCCATTCAACGTCACATTTATGCGTTTTCTTTATTGGAAATCAAATCATACTGCGTTATAATGGAATGGATGAATAATAAGAGATTTCTTGTTGTTTGATCATTAATACATGAAAATAGAGGTACAATATGAGCTATGCCGGTATTGAACACAAATTAAGAGTTTTCATTAGTTCCAAATGCGGTGGAAAATATGCTATCGCAAGAAAAGCATTAAAAACACTTTTGGAAACCACAGGATTAGTTGAAGTATATGCTTTTGAAACGGAACCTGCCAGCAGCGAAGATACGCAGAGTTCATATTTGGAATATGTTGACAATTCAAATCTATGCATCTTTCTCATTGACAACGGAGATGACGTTCCCGCTGCTGTATTAAGCGAAGAAAAACGTGCAAAAGATCAGCAGCTTAGGATGCTATATCTTTTTTGTGATGAGAACAAAAAAGAAGAGACTCCGATGCAAAATGCGATCAAAAAATCCATGTCACAGAAATACTGTGTCGTACATGAGTTTTCAGACGTTGTTTCTAGAGCGTATGATAGCGTGATGCAGGATATTATTACAATATACAAGCGTAAGGAAACTCCGCTCAAAGACAATCCGGCAGATTCAGAAAAGGCGGTTCAAGGAGATATTACTCAGGGCATTAGCTCTTTTGCTCTGTTACCTACAACAAAGTCTTCCTCTGTGGGTATAATTGTAAGCGTGCTAATGAATGGTGTATTTCCAAGAGATCCTACGCGTGATGAAGACAAGGACTCCACTACAGGAGTTCTACTATCAGAACACTTGAAAAGCATCTTGTATCAAGCCTCATATAATCCAGAAAATCTTGCGAATATCAGAAACGTAGCGAAACAAGAAAGCAAGGGCAAAATGACTGATCTGCTCGATCTGAGATTTAATGCACAAGATCATTACTATAATTGTGAATACGATCAATGCCTTAAAGAATTGCAGAAAGCATTAGAGCTTTCAGTTTCTGATAAAGATATCCCGGCATATATTGCGAATGATATTGCAATTGATGTTCGACTTGTATTTGCAAGATCAAATGAATTGAAAAATCGGTTTTCATTTGATAATCCAGGTCAGAAGTTCATTGATGACAATACGGAGCCAGTCTATTTTCCATACCTTGATAGAAAAGTAGAGGATATGCAGGAAGCAATTGCAAAGAAATACTTTGATAAACTAAATGAATCACCATATTCCGTTACTTTAGGTGGATTGGATAGTTTCTTCAAGCCGTTAGCAGAGGCGTTTTGTATCGCTGAAATGCACGGCTCTTTGGTGCAAACCGAAATCACTCGGGAACGGCTGATCTCCATTATTGGTATGCTTTGCACCCTTTACGATGATCAGGCATTTTATAGAGAGCTTGTGAGGCTGCTTATTATTAACCGCGAGTCGAAAAAACTTGACCTTGTTATTAGAACCCACAATCAAGCGGTATATGGTCCTGACATCGGCAACGTTTTTTCAAGCATTAACAACATCAAAGACGATCTTCATCGAAAGACATCAGAATATCTTTTTGCAAGCCGTTTCGGCTACTATTTTGATGATGCAACATATCAATCGATCTATAATGAACTAAAAGAGTATGCTATGAATTGGGTATGCAATGAAAGCAGGGCTTTCAATATCGGAAGTAGCATCACTGAATTTTGGAACATGAACCTTTATCGGGCAAATTATACAGATGTAATTGATTTTATCTATGCAGTGTTTGAATATAAAATTGGGAGGCTTTTTTCGGATTGCCTAAAGATAATTAGCAATTTAGATTTCAGTAAGCTATCTGAAGAACTCCAAAAAAGGATAAAACGGCTCCTTTTAGACATTCTAGATGGAAAGATCGAAATGCAGCATGACCAATTCTTTGATTTGGCTGTAATTCGTTTTTGCAAAAACACAAGCTTAAGCGGTGAAGATATCAGCGAAAAGATAGCTCAAAAATATCCTGTATTCTATAACAATACTTTTTCCCTTGAAATGGAAGTTTCTGACAAAAAACAGGCGCTGAAGTATATCAACCAAAACATTCAAGACGCGAAAAGCAGAAACGAATCACAAGGAAAAAATGGGCACTATACTGGATATGCTTATGAACCTTATGATGTAATCTATAACATCATTACAAATACCGATCTAAATATCAACGATTCGCTATTAAGTTTACTTCTGGAAGCGATAATATCAACTTTAGAATCAGAAAAGCAAACAGCTATCGCCAAATTAGCTGCTGTTAAGTTGATGCAACAGCTTTATTACCGTCACATGAAATCATCAAAATGGAGCCAAATTGCGCCTGTTTTAATGAGCAATAGAGATACATTTGCGAATGGTCACGAAATGGAGTTTATTACGAAACAATCCAACTTTGTCCTGAACTATGCTTATGATTTATTCTTAACCGCTTTTGATGATACAGCGCGAGAAAAAGTAATTAGCGGCTTATTCTCTGTTGAAAGAGATGATTCTTACAATGCAATACAGCTTCTCAAGATCAATGAAGCATTCCTTGAAAACTCTAAGGAGATTAGCATTGATAACGGTATTCTATGGGCATTTTTTAACAATTGCATCTCCATGCTTCAAACCAAAGAACGAGATGTCAGATACTATGCAACGACTTGTATAGCAGAATTGTCCAGTATAGAGCATCTCAAAAAATTATGTTTAATGCAGTTATCCGAAATTATGAGCGAAGGTTCTCCAAATGAAAAAGTAGCTATACTAAATAAGCTGCGTGCCAATCCTGTAAAAGATGATGATGCATACATGCAACAAATAGCCAATGCAGGAAAGGCAGATAGCAATTATATAGTACGTTATGTTGCAGAACGTAATTTTTCCGCACTACAACTAATAAAGTGACAACTTACCTATGCAGTATATCTATATTTTATGCTATGGATAATCACTAATGCTTTGACAACAATCAAGAATTGAGCTCGCCATTGGTGCGTTACGGATGTCACAGGAAATTTTCTATATAATTTCATTAGATCTGATTGATAACTTAACAAAACATAGCCGCTGAGGTTGTCCTGGCGGCTATGTCAATTCTTAAAGTTGATTCATTTGACATCGTCATCCACAGATACGTCTGGGGTCTTTGGCAGATCGCTGATATGATACTGCTCCGGTATAATATTCGGTGTGTCCTGTGGGATCTGAATACCGGGTACTATAACCTCTCCCAGATTGATCATCGACGCCTCCGGAGTCAGCGTTGCAGTTTGCACATTCGGCAATTCTACAGTCGTGTCCATGACGGTGGGGGGATTCGGGCCAGTAATACTCGATGCTTCAGGCGCTTGGGGCGTATTATAGTCTCCCGCCGCACTGTAATTCGAATTGGAGTGCGATGCAGTATTGGAATGCGAGGTATGTGACGAATGAGACGCATGTGAACTGTGGTTCGAATGCGATCTATTTGAATGCGAGCTATGGTTTGAGTGAGATCCATGGCTCGAATGAGAACTCGACGTATGTGAAGTATGACTGACGTGACTTCTATGATACGAAGTAGAAGAATGTGATGTATGCGAACTGTGCGATTTGTGCCCGTTCAGAAAGTCCATTCCGAAAATCTGACCAAGAACAATTATCATAGTTCCAATCAAGAGAACCTTGCTTGTCACTATTCCGCCTTCTTCATCCTCTATCAGTTTGCGAATCGCTTTATCTACCTTTGGAAAAAGTGTTTTTTCAGGCCTGTCCATGTGATTACTCCGTAACCTTCACGCATTTTCCGTTTTTCCATGTCGTCCCATAGGATAAGGTCTCATTCACATAATAAGTCCCTTCACCGATTGGTATGTTATTCTTAAATGTACATACCAGTTTATATCCGTCAGCATTTTTCGGGTAGTAGTATTCTCCCTCTCCCTCCATTTTATCTGACACCCATTCGCCCTTGTAGTATGATCCGTCACGCCAATAATACGTTCCTTGCCCATTCCGGACCCCGTTGACAACCTTTCCGCTATAGCGATCGCCAGAAGTATATGTAATCGTCGCCGTTCCTGTTAAGTCACCATCAGTTAAGTCCCCGTCATAAGAAAAACCATTTGATAGTGTAAAGGAAACCTTGTACACGGTACTATTGTTTTTGATTTGGAATGAAAAAGTACCGTTTCCCGTTTTTGTATTATAATCGCCACTGACGAATTGATTATCTTTGAAACTGCCTGCCAGTTTATCACCGCCTGCAAATGCATATTCGCCTTTGCCGCACATCTTATCTTTTTCCCAGGAACCATCATACCAATCTCCGTTTTTCCATGTATACTTCCCGAAGCCGTGTCTCAAACCATTTTTAAATGAGCCTTTGTAATAATCCCCGTTCTTGAACTGAATGTATCCTTCACCATTCAATCCTTTATCATCACAATCTCCTTTATAGGTAATGCCGTTTGTAAAGGATATCTCCGCATATGAAATCTCTCCGGATTGAATTGTGAAGCAATACTGTCCTTCTTGATTACTATACTGATATGTTCCGTTAATAAACGCATTATCTCGGAATGTCCCTTGAAGCATTCTGCCATCGGAAAAAGTGTAAACACCGTTTCCGTTCATTTTATCCGAGCTGAACTCGCCTTCATATTTGTCGCCATTGTTCCATAGGAGAGTGCCGGATCCCTCTCTCTCAGAATGCGAAAAATCGCCTGTATAGGTTCCGTATTCCGGATATTGTAATGTTCCATAACCGGTTATTTCATAATTATCCCATTCTCCGGAATACGTTTCCCCGGTTGAGAAATCAAACTCTCCCTGCCCGGACAATCTTCCCCAATCGGTTGTCCCTCGATAGACTCCGTTTTCTAATTGGACTTCGCTAAATGCCCAGTTTTGGTATTGATAATGCATGCGCTTTAAGAATCCTGTCTTCCACAGGATTAAAAACGCCACCGCGAGCGCAAGTATCAATGAGACAACTAATAAGCCCCTTCTCTTGCCGCTTCTTTTTTGCATTACAAAACCCATCCTTTTATGATATCCATTATACATGGATCCTGTTCGTATAGCAACCCGAAATAATAATCAAAAATACCTTTATTGATGGCGCACCGATAGTGTTCGGGAGTTTTGGGAAGAACATCATCGTACAAGGCGAGGTTTACTGCCGGGCATATTCCACAGTACGGTTGATAGACGCAATCGCAGCATGCAGGGATTGATTCCAGCACGGATGCTTTACAAGCGACATTACACGCCGAGCTTTGAATGAGGTCCTTATACGAATCAGTAAAGACATTTCCAACTTTGAAAGCGTCAATCCCCATTTCTGCAAGCATGCGGCCTTCATCACAACTATAAACATTGCCATCCGTATAATACGCTAATTGTCCACACCCAGCTCCGCATGGCGAGCGCAATTCCATATAGTTCAAAGCATAGCCTGTCAGGATCTTCGTAAGAAACATAGACGCATACATTTCCTGGAAGCGGATGCCCTTTCTGTTCTTCTCGAGAATATAAGCTACTGTCCTTTTGTAGAAATCAACAAATTCCTGCGGTGTGTATCCGATCTGTTCCCATGCTTTTTTCGCTTTCCCCAGGGGAGACAACGGGCGAAGAAAGACATTTGAAAAACCCAAATCGCAGTATGTATCTACTATTTTCTCAGCGCGGTCAAAGCTATATCGTGTCGTTGTTTGGATCGCTCCGACAGTAAGCCCTGCCGCTTTCACTCGTTTTATTCCAGACAGCACTCTATCAAAGCTCCCATTTCCAGCGGAGTAGCTGCGGTTTTTGTTGTGAAGCCATCGATCTCCATCCAACGAAGTTGAAATAGAGACATGATGCTCACGGAAAAAGTCGATCATTTCATCTGTGATAGCTGTTAGGTTCGTTACAACCGAATACTGTATTTCTTTCTTCCCTTTCCCTGCTTCCGCATACTCAACGATATAGCGAATAATAGGAAAATTCATAAGGGGTTCTCCCCCCTGGAACTCAAAAGACAGTGCCTTTTGCGGACTGCTTAAGGCAATATCAACCGCACGCTTTGCGGTGTCCTCTGTCATTGCTCTGGTAAGGGTTAAACCATTATTCGCCTGGCAATACACGCAGTTTAAGTTGCATTGATTTGTAACCACAAAAATATGCAGACTTGTCGCAGTAAAAACATAATTCTTACTATCGCGCATTCTGTATGTTTGCGATTCGAGGAAGCGTTGAGAAGAACCGTCAATCAGAAATCCTTTATCAATTAATTCCCTATGCTTTTCTTCGCATAAAGCGGACGGATCCGTTGTTATTGCTTTAAACTCAGGTGTCTCCAAAAAACAATAGTTTCCAAAATCGTTGGTCAGTAAATAAGTCGATTCAGTGATCTTTTTGAAGTTGAAATAGTTTAGCATTTATTCCTCCGAAACGGGAACTACATCTTTTTGCGCGAAACGATACGAACCTGCAAACAATCCGCCGCACGCGTCTTTTACTTGGCAATCATCACACAGCTCTGGAAATCTGATTTTCCATTCGCTGATGCTTTTTCTTGTTATGTTCCAATACTCTTTGTCAACAGCACATAACGGGAAATTGTATAAAGCGACATCGATCCCATGCAGCACGAGTTTGCGAATTGCACTTTGAGACATTGCAAAAGCCTCACGATAAGGAATCCAAAGCTTTTCTTGGTTAATGTGGGCGTTCCCGAGCATTTCAATTCCCATGATCTTGACGCAGTCGACACCGGGAAACTCATTTATGATCAAGTCTGCTATTTTCGAAATATACGGTGCAGACAGTTTGCTTACAACAATTCGTATCTCAATATGCAGCCCAAACGAAAGAAGATGCTTTATGCCTGCAACCGTCTGTACAAAGCTCCCCTTCGTTTGCGTTATGGCATCATGTGAAGCAGCATCATATCCATGAATCGGGATTCCGATAAGCGTTTTTTCGGGTATCGTTTCCGCCAATTGATTGGCATATTCAGGAACAGTAAAAATACGTCCGTTTGTCAGCAGCAGATACTCAGCGGAAGAAAACTTCTTTTTCAACGCAGCAAATAAACGAAAGATCTCTCTGCCCATTAAAAACGGTTCTCCGCCTGTAATAGTGAAATGATTCTCATGGTATGGAATATGCTCTACGACTGACAGCAAGCCATTTATATCTGCCATTCTACCATGAGCTCTGACATATTCGTTGTCAGGGCACATAATACAGTTTGAGTTGCACTTACCTGTGATAATAAAGGTATTATCTTCCGAATCTGCATCATAATATAGATAGGCATTGCCATTATCAGATACTTCAAACACGCTGTATTCGGCGCAAGATGCAAATCTTTGTACTATTTCCGGATCATCTGTGATGCCGACTGCTTCAGGATATGCGTACACCGTGTCCTCGCGGATATATAAATAGTCTTGTCTTTTTTCAATGAATTCTTTTTCCGCGTTTTCAGAAAGGGCAAGCGAAAAAATGCGATATCCCATGTTATAGTCGGGAATATGAATAATCATGATGCCAGACCTCCCCATATCAAGTAAACCAGAAAGCCAAGAGAGATAAAAGCGGCAAAAGGAATCCTACGTACTATTGCAATCGTAATATCCTTCCTTTCCCCCCATGTCGCAATCTTATCTGCTTGGTCCTCGGTAAGCCTGCTGTCAAGCTTTTCTGTTGAAATCTGAATTTCCGCCTTAGGAATCTCATGTGCTAAAACAACAGATGAAGCAGTCGAAAGAATCATCCCCGGTTTAATTGAATCCGCACGTATTGAGATATAGTTTCGTGCGCTGATCAGTATTCTGAAAACAGCCAACAACAATACGATAACATAATGCAAAGCATTCTGAGACAACGGGAATATTTTAAAGATAATGCATAAAACAATATCCACAAGAAGGACAGGTAAAAAGACGTAGCACTTCATCAGTGGCTTAATGGACGTCGTCGCTAAAGCTATTGCGAACCCAAATAATGAAACAATTGGAGAGTCCACAATGATGTACCGTGCAATAACCAACCTATACAAAAGGTCAAATGCTATCAGATACGCTACTGCCGCAATATAATACTTGAAAAACAAGAGTAACCCTCGTTTGAAGTCAGCAAGAGAAATCCTATCCCTTCGAGAAATGAGTCCGTAAACAGCATCTATGATCAAGTACCCATATCCAAAGAGAAACGCAATGACTAAGGCAAGGAACAATGTGATATTAGTCCCCCATGCTGCAACATACAGCCGTGCCGGAAACAGCAATCCGAGGACCAAAGATAATTTACAGTCTCCTCCTGCCCAACAGTTTGTAAAGAACAGAATCATGGCTAACGCTGCTACAATAAAATAACTGATCAGAAATTCAACAGCGATATCTCGTACTGCAAAGCCATAGTAGATCCCATCGAGAAGAACAGCCATTCCAAAAAACACAGCAAGAACTCTATTTTTGATAATACCATGCTTGATATCCGAAACAGATGCATATACCCCTGCTGCAACGAGTGTGATCACCAAGAGGATTTCCAGTACTGTTTTCATTAGGCTATCCTTCCAAACCGATCACATAGTTTTCGAACTCTTTTACTGTTAATGATTGCTCATATTCTGTTCGAACGAAATCACATATCCAATTCATTTCATCTTCGGTGAAAGAAATAGCAGCGATCGCACTATACGCTTCAATGGCGCATAGTATGTTCTTCTTTTGATAAAATTGTTTCTTTAGCAAAAGTCTCATTGCTTTTCAAACCAATCTTGCAGGATATCCGTTTCGGTTACCGTTGTATTATCTTCACTGCTTTGTGTTTCCTGTTCAGCGTCAGATACGATTAAGGATGATGCGACAGAACGCGCATAAAGCATTTCTCTGATATTTTTAGTCTGCTCATATACCTCATGACGAAGACTTTGGACAAGCATTTCGTTTATAAAGTCTTTTTCACTAATAGCATTTTCACATTCATCCTTCATCTCAACAGATACAATCCAACTTTGTTCGTTTGCATCAAGATGAATGTACGCTGAATCTATAAATGTATAAGCCGCCTTCAGCAATGCTACCTTCGGATACAATTCTTTTGAAAAAAAATAAATCATAACTGACCATCAATCCTTTCTATGTAATTGCAATCTATTCTTAATGTGTCAGCTCAAGTTTCTCAAGAACAGTTAGATCCGCCGGCAGCCAGTTTACGTCATGCAAGTGATCTGGAGAAAGCCAACAGGCGGATTCGTGCTCCAGAAGATCCAATTCGCCTTGAACGATGGTGCAGATGAAGCAATCCATGGACAGATGCCTTTCCGCTTTGTGTTGAAAAATGTACTTTATTCATTGTTGCTTCTCCCCCCGTTTCTGATTTGGGAAATCAGCTGTTTCATTGTTACCTGAAAAAAACCTTTCTTCAGTTGACATTCCCAAACGGTCAGCACATTCCACCCATGATCTTTCAGCCATTGGGTATTCTCGGCATCTCGTTGAGCATTCTTTTGTATCTTTGGCACCCAATACTCGATATTCGATGATGGCCATACAAACCGAGGGCAATCGTGTTTATGCCAAAAGCATCCATTGACAAAAACCACTGTCTTATACTTGGGCAGCACGATATCCGGCTTTCCCGGAAGATCTTTTACATTCTTTCTATATCGAAAACCTTTAGAAAACAGATACTTTCGTACCATCTCTTCTGGTTTAGAGTTCTTGCTTCGAATATGAGACATATTCATACTGCGAATCTCTTTTGAATGATTATCTGCCATAAGATCACTCCAAAAGAAGTCTAATTTGTTCTGCTATACGCTTTACAACAGGAACGCAGACAGAATTACCGATCTGCTTGTAAGCATCATTAAGCGTGATAGTATTAGGAAAATAATAATTGTCCGGAAATCCCTGAAAATCAAGGCATTCTCTAAGTGTTAACTTACGAATGCCATAGTCGTCCCATACAACGGGAACGCGATCTGGATAAGTGCCCATATTTGCTGTTAATGTCGGACACATGCGATTCTTTGTTAATCGCACTTCATTATCCGTCGGCCGATAGATCGCCCATTTATCATGCATGTGCCCTTCAAAATGTGAGAACAAATCTTTCCCGTTGTAATAATAAATGTCTTTCTGTTTTACATTTCTATGAATAATATCTGTCGACTTTACCGTTAATTCAATTGGTTCCGGATGACAATAGCTTCTGCTTACACGGTCATGCACCGCCGTTATATAAACGCGTTTTCTTATTTGGGGTAAGTTGCCGTATTCATTGGCATACATGACCTTGTAGTATACTGTATACCCGAATTGAGCAAGAGAATTGAAGATTACAAGAAACGTCCTGCCTTTATCATGTTCTGCAAGGTTTGCTACATTCTCGAGAAAAACAATCTTTGGGCGTTTCGCATCGATTATCCGTGTGATTTCAAAGAAAAGATTCCCTCGTTTATCATCGAATCCTTTTTGCTTTCCAGCGACCGAAAACGGCTGGCAAGGGAAACCGGCGGCAAGAACATCGAAGTTTGGGATATCTTCAGTTCTAACTTTGCGGATATCTTTCTCGACAAGGTTAGCATCACCAAAATTGTGCCGATATGTCTGGCAGGCAGCACTGTCAATTTCGTTCGCCCAGCAAACATCAAACCCGGCTTGTATAAAACCGAGATCAATTCCGCCTATCCCGCTGAACAAACTGCATATTCTCATGCGATTATAAAAGTTCGATAACCAATTCTGTAGGGCTGTTCCATGATACTCGAACCTTATCTCCAGGCTTAGCCCCAACATGTTCGTACCAAGCATTTAATGCCCTTAAATCATTATCTACAGAGAACTGTTTAGCATAAGGATCTTTCCCTTGAGAGCAGCCTTGCGCTTTAAACATCGCATCGAAAAAACCGTCGTCTGAAGTACAATGAAAAATGTTTTTTCCTAAAATATCCATCCCGCTTGTTCCATTAGAATTAAGTAAGCTCAAACGTACCGCTTCGTTGCGCGGAATTGGCAAATAACACTCTTCTGGTATAGGAGGACGTGAGTTTGTGTGTCTATATGTCCCCCATCCTAAATGTGCTTCCTTTAATTCGACAGTATAGTTGTCACCAGCATTTGCCATATAAACTATCTCCTTATCTCTTATAAGTCTGCGACCAAGACTCGGCGATTGACAGATAATATGTTCTTAATCTGAGTATGCGTATATGGCGTACTCTGATGATTATCAACCATCTGAATGACATGAGATACCGTCACCGCACTGCCGTTAATATGGGTCTCATCAATAATCTTTTTAAGCTGTCCGTTAATATTTGTCCCAAATCCGCCAGCGATATATGAAAAGAACGAAAGCGGTTTGTTTGAACTGCAATAGTTATGAAACCCTTCGATATAATTATGTACCATGCGATTATGGTGATCGTTGCTTATTGTATATTTGCTATAAGCTTTATTGTCAATAATCCCAGCATACCCATCAGAATCAGACAAAATAAGCACATCAGGTGTTAACCCGATAGGCCCAACATGATGCGCCTCAAACCCAAATACATCGCAAAACAGTTTCACTGTAGCTTTTTCAAACTCAGTCGCTTCATCTCTGCCTTTGAATGCCATTTCAAAATACTCTGTCATGAAAGAGCCGATAGCACCGTGCGGATATAATCTCTGCAATGATTCTTCAACGAAACGCCCCTCAAGCCCGGTTTGCTGAATAATCTTGTCAACCAGTTCGCTCGTAATCTTGGTTATGGGTGTTTTCAGCGATTCTGCAACAAAAGCCTGCCGTATCTTTTGCTCGGCAATGATCTTGGCAGTAATAGTCTGCGTTTGCGTCAAATTACGGGTATCTTTTTGATGCTTTGGATCTAATCCGTATTTGCGCTGGAAATACTCGTGCTGCTGAGGTCTGTCAATAAACGGAGGAATCTCGGAGATAATCTGATAAATCTCTTCTGTCTTTTCCGGTATAATGCGAAGCAGGCGATCTTCTTCGGATCGCTTTGCAAGCTGTGTGAATTCCAGCCAGTTAATGAAAGTGTTTGCTGTATCCATCAAATGGCTGAAAGGGTGATCCGGATTAACCTTTCCCGTCTTTGGTGCGTATCGTTCAAAAAAGTCAGCTTCCAAAGCACGATCGCCTGAGTATCGGAAAGACAGCAGTTTGTTTACAACTGCCTCATAGCACTCTTTCGACTCATTCTCTGCACTTGTTATAATGATTTTTGCCAGTTCTTCTTCCGACAAATGCTCCACTCGTTCGTCCATCAACAATTTCAGCATGAATCGGAACGGACGGATTTTAAAACGCGGAGAAACATCGACTCCTCTGCTCATCGAAAATGATGAAGGGAATTGATACTTCAATACTTGATTTTTCAAAACAGCAACTGGTGAGTCTCCGTTCATAATCGCTTCGCCTGCCAAAGTCAATTTCAGCTGACGCGTTGATTCTTGAATGAAAACCAATCCTAAGCTTGCCATCCAAGCAAGATATGTCCTGCCGCCTCCACCCGTTTGATCTCTTCTCTCACCTACTCTTTTCAAGCCAGCTTCTTCTAAAGCTTCTTCAAGCGAAAGATGCGTGCCGCGCTGTCCCTGCCATTGCTGATCCAGTGACTTTTCCGCGAAAGCGGCAAGAACTTCAGGAACTGAATTCAGCTTTCTTTTTGGACGAGTAACCCACCATGTGTTAATCATAAATCAGCTCCTCCTTCAGCGAAGGCTCAACGCTTTCATATTCAATTCCTGCAAATGTTTTTAGAATTGCATCGAAGATAATCTTTGCACCTTTGCACGGAACAGCCATACCAATCTGTTTTCGAACTGATTCCTTTGAACCTTCAAAAACATAGTCGTCTGGGAAAGTCTGCAGTCTTGCCCTTTCTCTGTTTGTCAATGCTCTTGGCTCGCTCCAATGATAAATATGCGTTCCGCCGCCGCCGGACCCTGTAACCGTATATGCAGGCTTGTTCGGATCAAGTCTTTTATAGATCTGACTGATTTTTGCGCCGCGTACATTAAGCTTCAATTCATCAGGCAAATCGGCATTAAACGCGTTTTGACCCGGCTTAATATACTTTAAGCGTTCAACAACTACAGCAGACTGTTTTGTTTGCTCGTTGTTAGGAGCATTACTCATAATTGGAGGATTTTCTATTGCATTTTGACAGGATATATCCGCTTTTGCGTAAGGCGCATAGCTTGGGATTCTGAAATCATAAGGAATATCTTTCCTTATACCAACAATAATAACACGATGCCGTGCCTGAGGAACGCCATATCTTTCAAAACAGTACAGATTTGGATAAATCTTATACCCAGCGTTCTTCATATCTTCAAGAATCTTAGTGAACGCATTTCCTTCATTAGCACTCCTTATCCCACCAACATTCTCTGCTAAAAACCATTCCGGTTTATGCGATTTCAGCACTTGAATGCCATAGGAATAAAGCGGTCCGTATGTGCCGTTAAAACCTTTTTGTTCTCCGACAACCGAGAAATCATTACACGGAAAGCCAAAGGCTAATGCATCTATCGAAGGCAAGGAACCCAGATCCAATCGCCTTACGTCCCCGCATATGACACTCTCAGGTTTATCTGGACAAATGTTTCGAATATAGGTTCTGCAAGTATCCAAGTCATAGTCATTTGCCCATTGATGAACGATTCGATAATCATTTGAATCATCTGCTGAAGCATGCATTGCGCCCCATGCCAGTCCCCCGGGGCCACAAAACAATTCACCAAGTTTAAATACTTTTCCACCCATTTTATACTTTCTCTCCATCTGCAAGAATAAAACGCCGTATAAATGTAACGTCTAAAGCAGAAGCAATCTCCTCAAGATCACTTATAGTAAAAGTTTCGCGTTTCATTTTTGAATTTAGACTCTGAGGCGACTTTCCAAGCCGCCTGGCCAACTCCGCTTCACTTATTCCGCATCTTACACATAGTATTTTAATTTGTTCTGTAATGCTCATGAAACGACTCCTTCCCTCTTACGACAGATTATAAATGTTTTCTTTGATTATTTCAACATATTCTTTTAGCTTATATCAGAGGTATACAATGCATCGTCATCATCATTGTAAACTATGCTTTGTGGTGAACGATCATTTCTTATTCATTGTAGAAATCAAAGATGCAACAACCAATAATGAGCTCGTTTCATATGGTATGGAAAATAATCCCCCTTGAACATTAGAATTAATAGCTAAAGCTTGCATAAAGCTGTATGCAGCCGCTGCTCTTTTGACATAAAGCGAATGATCGATGTATATATCATCGAGGAAAGACAAAAACTGTTGTTCATTTGCTGGATTCAGATTGATCCAAAACAGATAATAACCAATGATAAAAGCATGAACTCGCTCTCGAAAAACCCATTCTGTTTGTTCATTGATCTCTACTGCTTTTCCATGAATATAATCAGATCTCAAAGCGTATATCCTTCTCCATTCATCTTCTTCTGCCGCATTCCATGATTTACAAGAAAGAATACTTGCATATTTGGCAAATCTATCCTTTAATCCCATCTTGCTGTTCCTTGTTATTGCCTCAATAGAGGCGCAAAGAGTACAATAAGAAGCAGCGCAGCTTGATTCATAAAACGACTGGATATACAAATCATACGCACGTTTAAAGCGTTGATGCTTTTTATTATTCAAATAATCATAAAAGTTGTTCCAATTGAAACCGAGCGCAAGACGTCCCTGTATATTAACATATCTATCATGCTTTAATAACCCCAACGGCAAATGAGGACGTGAAGATAAAACAGTTTTACATTCCGAGCTTCCTTGCTTTTTAACAAATATTTTTGTTTGCGGGAAAAGTACTTGAATATTGAGGATCATCATTAACTGATGCTCCATTTTTAATAGATCCCCATTGACAGCATTAGAGACTTCTGTAAACAACTTATCCCCTTCGTCGTTTGTCAAAAGTACAATTGGGTCCTTCGGTTTCATAATGCAGTAAGAGGATTGTTTCTGGTCGTCAGCAAAGCAACCTGCAAAAAATCGCGAGTTAACAAACAGATAATCTGCTTTATCGAATGATTGAATGCGCTCCGGTATTTCTTCAACAGTAAAAATATGATCTAAATACTGGTTCTCAATTCCAATGCCAAATACTAGTGCTTCATATGACAGCTCGTACTTCATCACAAAACCCCATTACTCATAATATCGTTGTTTCATCCCATATCAGCTTGTACTAATCATCGTTTTAAAGAAACTAACTATTCTTTGAAGAATCACGCTTTTCTCGCCTATGTTTTTCAACAAATATTAACACAAATCACCAGTCACTTTCTCTCTCCATACCGATTCAGAATCCCACCTAATTCATCGTTGACCGCATCTCGCATCTGTTCCGCAATATGTTTATAGATTTCCCTCGGCAGCCCGATCGCTTCAGCGACGGCGTAGAGGTCTTTGATCGACGGGTTGGAGCCGTTGCCGTTGACGGTGGTTGCATGTTCGCCGCCTGTGCTGTTGCTGTAGGTCAGATCGTATGCCGGGGCGAGACGCCAACCGGTTTCCGGCTCGTACAGGAATGCGAAGTTCTTCGCGTGATCGTCGCGGTTGTGTGCAAAGACGTTGAAGCACATCAGGCGGTACATCTTCTCGACCTCCTTGTAGCTCTGCGTCAGCGCAAGCGTGAGCTTCATCAGCGTATGATAATCCAGCGTCGGCAGACGGTGCGAATGCTCCAGCAGCGCCGATGCGGACAGCATGTGAATGCGCTCCGT
>Ga0247609_10002159_pt1 | contig 21416 bp, 18 predicted proteins | sample 172DNAGHGlowgp2_FD_193487 | JGI IMG/M metagenome (GOLD analysis project Ga0247609, IMG submission 193487) | Sheep rumen microbial communities from Palmerston North, Manawatu-Wanganui, New Zealand - 1728 DNA GHGlow gp2 | ecosystem: Host-associated > Mammals > Digestive system > Stomach > Rumen ...
ACTAGAACAAGAAATAACTAAATTATTTCCGTATGCGAAAGTTATTAGAATGGATGCTGATACTACTCGTAATAAAGGCGCTCATGAAGATATCATAAATAAATTTAAAAATCATGAATATGATATCTTACTAGGTACTCAAATGATTTCTAAAGGTTTAGATTTTCCCCTAGTTACATTAGTAGGAGTTATTAATGCCGATGCTACTTTAAATATACCTGATTTTAGAAGTAGTGAAAGGACATTTGCTCTTTTATCTCAAGTATCTGGTAGAGCAGGTAGAAGCGATTTAAAAGGAGAAGTAATTCTTCAAACCTTTAATCCTGATAGTTTTACCTTAAAATGTGTTCAAGAACAAGATTATATGAAGTTATATAACTATGAAATGAATAATCGTCATAAACTAGATTATCCACCATACTACTTTATAACTAGTATAAAAATAGCTTCTAAAGATTATGAATTAGCTTCTAAAGAAATAACTAAAATAAAAAAATACCTAGAAAATAAATTAACTAATAAAACAATAATACTAGGTCCAACTACAGCTAATCCATTTAAAATAAATAACATATATCGCTTTCAACTATTACTTAAATATAAGATAGAGCCTAATTTAATGAAAGTATTAAAAGAATTAGATGAAATCTATATGACAAATCAAAAAGCTAATATTGAAATTGATAATGATCCATTACAAGTATAAAGACATATTTAATATGTCTTTTTTTCATTTTTTACATAAATTATATTAGGTGATTATATGAATGATTATGATAAATTATTTTCTAAAGTAGAAAAGAAAACTAATATAGATAAAGATACTATTATTTCTTTAGCCAAAAAACTTCAAAAAGGTAACTTAAAAGATGAAAAATCTATTAGAGAGGTAATAGAAGTATTATCTAACTTAACAGGTAAGAAAGTACCTAAAGAAAAAGCTGATAAAATAGTAGAAACTATTATAAAAGATAAAGTTCCAAATCATATAGCTAAAATGTTTTAATAATGCTATAATTTTTATGGAGTTGATGTTATGGAAGTCGTTAAATTCTGTGAGAACGCTGGAATTCTAAGAGTATTCTTAATAATTAAAATAGTTTTAAATATAATTTGCATTGCTTTACCAGCTGTAATTGTTATAGTAACAACGATATCATTAGGAAAAACAATTTTAAGTGGAGAAGCTGATTTAAAAAAGGAAGTCCCAATAATAATAAAAAGGCTAATAGCAGCAATAATAGTTGCTATACTACCTGCCTTAACTAAAGCAACATTTAATTTAATTGGTGAAGACTTAGAAACAATAAATGCTTGTAATGATAACGCAACAAAAGAAAAAATAGAATATTATCAAGTAGTTAACCCAGCAAGAATAGCTGTTTATGATTTAGAAAAAAATCCTACTAAATACAATTTAGCTAAAGCCGAAGAAGCAGTTCAAAAAATTGCTGCATACGGAGAAGAAGACTTAGTAATCAGTTTACTTACTAAAATAAATAATGCCGAAAATATAATCAAAGAAGAAGAAAAACAAAATGAATGTTTGGCCAAAAAAGGAAGATACGTAAATGGATACTGTTACATAAACACTACAACTAATAACAATGGAAATAATGGTAATAATGGTAATAATGGAAACAATGGAAATAATCCAAATATTACTTTCTCTGGAGAAGACTTATCAAGTGGAATGAAATTAATGAATGTAGGAAATCAACAGTTTAAAACAATCAATACACCTATAGATGTAGCATCATTTTCTAATGCTATGATTCGTAGGGGAGTGAGACAAAATTATAATAGTGAAATATATGGTGGAGCATGTTTAGGATTCTCGTATACTCACGCTTGGGGATTATATTCTGGTAATACTAATTATAATGCTGAAGATGGAAAAAACTATGTTGGAGCAAGTCACTTCTCAACATATATTAACGATAACGAACAAGTTTTACTCGGAGTAGTTTATGAGCAATTAACTCAAAATAAACCAGTAATTATTCAAGTTAATGGTAATAAAGCAGGAACATCTCGTCACTTTGTAACAGTAGTTGGCTTTAAAGGAACAGTTAAAAGTGCTAATGATATAAAAGCAACAGACCTGCTAATTATTGATTCATGGGATGGTAAACTAGAAACTATGGATACATCAACATCAAGATTCTTAACAACTGGAGCTGCTTGTCATAAAGATTATTCAGGATATAGAATACAATACTTAAAATAGGAGGCTTGGTTATATGACAGATATTGAAATAGCTCATAATACTGAAATGGAAACAATTGATATGATAGCAGAAAAAGCTAAAGTATCAGAATATATAGAAAAATATGGAAACTATAAAGCTAAAATTGATTATACGCAAATAAATAATGATAAAAAAGGTAAGTTAATTCTAGTTACTGCAACTAGTCCAACACCATTTGGTGAAGGAAAAACTACTGTATCAATTGGTTTACTAGATGCATTATGTCTAGATGGAAAAAATTCTATAGCAGCATTACGTGAACCATCATTAGGACCTGTATTTGGTATAAAAGGTGGAGCAACAGGTGGAGGATATTCTCAAGTAATTCCTATGGAAGATATTAATCTTCATTTCACAGGTGATTTCCATGCTATTACTTCAGCTAATAACTTATTATGTGCAGCAATTGATAACCATATATATCAAGGTAATGCTTTAAATATAGATGAAAACAATATTGTTTTCAATAGATGTTTAGATGTTAACGATCGTGCCTTAAAAGACATTACAATTAATTCTAAAAATTACTCTCGTAAAGAAAAATTTGATATAACTGCTGCATCTGAAATAATGGCTATATTCTGTTTAGCTAAAGATTTAGATGATTTAAGAAATAGATTAGATAATATTTTAATAGGTTATAACAAAGATGGAAAGCCAATATTTGCTAAAGAACTTAATGTAACTGGTTCAATGCTATCATTGCTTAAAGATGCGATTAAACCTAACTTAGTTCAAACATTAGAGCATAATCCTGTTATTATTCATGGAGGACCATTTGCTAATATAGCTCATGGTTGCAATAGTATTATTGCTACTAATACAGCTTTAAAGCTAGCAGACTATGTAGTAACAGAAGCAGGATTTGGTAGTGATTTAGGTGCCTTAAAATTCTTTGATATAAAATGTCGTCAAAATAATTTAGTACCTAATGCTGTTGTTTTAGTTACAACAATTAGAGGTTTAAAATACAACGGAGAAGAAAACTTAGAAAAAGGATTATCTAACTTAGAAGCTCATATTAATATTTTGAAGAAATTAACTAACAATATAATTGTATGTATTAATAAATTTAGTACAGATACTGATGAAGAATTAGAATTAGTAAGTAACTTTACTAAGAATATGAATATTGATACAACAATTTCTACCGCTTACTTAGATGGTGGTAAAGGAGCTTTAGATTTAGCTAAAAGAGTAGAAAACCTAGTAGAAGAAAAAACAAATAGAGTAGAACTATATAATGTAAATGATTCTCTAGAAGATAAAATAGCTACTATCCTAAAAGATATTTATAAAGCAGGTACTATTAATTACTCAGACATTGCTTTAACTAAAATAAATGATATAAAGAAAAATAAATTAGATAAACTACCAATAGTAGTTGCCAAAACACAATATTCTATTTCTGATGATCCTAAAAAACTAGGTTATCCCAAAGATTATGAAGTTACTGTTAAAGATATCAAATTATATAATGGGGCAGGATTTATAACTGTATACTTAGGTAATATTATTACTATGCCAGGATTACCTAAAGTACCTAATTATGAAAAGATAGATGTAATAGATAACGAAATAATTGGTTTATCATAAAAAAAGAACTCTATGAGTTCTTTTTATCTTTCTTGTATTTTTACTAACTTAGCTTGTACAACTAATCTAATACCATTATCGTTATAACAAGTAGATAATGTTAATAATTTATCATCTTTATTAACATCTACACCAAAGTCATATATACTTCTTTCTTTCATAGTTTTAATAAATGCTTCAAATGAAGTATCACTACTAAAGTCAGTAGTAATATAATAACTTTCTGCTTCAATTTTATATACTGCAAATATTTGCCACATCGTATTATATTTCAAAGTAGATAATTGAATTATTTGATTGTCTAAATTAGTATACCATTTTTTATTTAAAGTATTAGTAAGACTTCCAAACATAACTTTATCTTTTCTACCGTGAGCATATATAACAGTATTTCTACTTAAATTATCAAAATCATCTCTAAAATCAGCAAATACCCATCCAGCACTATTTCTTTTCTTATTAAAATCATGTGCTAAATAATAATCATTATCATCTGTTTGAACAACTGGATAATTAACATTGGTATTATTAACAATAATCCAACCAACTGTATCCTTATTTTCATTTAACAATGAAGTGAAATCTACAGAAGAAAGAGGAGTATTTAGATACTTCCAATATAATGTATTTTTATTACTGTATTCTTCCTTTTTTTCAGGTTCTGGTTGTTCAGGATCTGATATTTCTTGAGGTATTTCTATATTTACTAATTCACCTTCAATAACTTTTTCAATTGGTGTTTCTTCAATCAAAGTATTATTTAACTTATTAATAGATAAACCTTGAATAAACCAATTTACTATTATTAATGAAGTAATTACAAATACCATTCCTGATACCATAACACTATATTTATACAACTTATATTTTTTAGTCTCTTTAGGAGCTAATTTATAATATAATTTATCGATTGCGAATCTTCTTAACTTCTTTTCGTATTTAGCGTATGCATGTTTACTAATATGAATTTTTTCAATTGTACTTAATTTAGCTAATTTAGAATACTTCCTAATTTTCTTAGGTCTATCTTTACTTAATTCAGTTAAAGCAATTCTATTTAAATTATATAGTTGTCTACCAAATTCTTCACTATTTACATTAATATGTATTTCTTTTTGTTTAGTAATATCTTTAGGTTTAAATAAATGAAATTTCTTTTCATATTGAGCTTCTTCAATATTAGTAACTCTTTTACTTCTTAAACCTTTTAAAGATTTATTTTTATTTATAATATCATCTAACTTAATAATAACTGTATCATATAAAGATTTTTTCTGTTTAAGTTTAGGAAGTTCCATATCTCTACGATCTATTGCTTCTCTTAAATCACTAATCTTTAATTTTATAGTATCTGTTAAACCAGGTTTCTTCTTAGGAAGTTCAATATTATTGACTTTCTTCTTAGGAAATTCCTTTTTTACACCATTTCTTTTATTAATAAGTTTAAATTGTTTAGTTTTACTAAGTTCTTCTTCTTTTTCTTCTATCTTAAACTGCATAATAGCAGTCTTTTCTAAATCACTAAGACCTTTAGGAGGGTTAACTTGTTTAATCTTCACGTCATCTGTATTATTCTGTTTCAATATAACACTCCTCTCTATCTTAAACATTATATCATATTATAGATAAAAAAACATCTTAACTTTTAGTTCTAATTGTTATTTAACATCATAAACTTTAATATATGATAGGGGTGTTATATTGAAAGATAACAAGATTATAGAAGCAATATCCAAAAGAGGAAAAGGGGAAATATATTTAGGGGTTGTTGGAGCTGTAAGAACAGGTAAATCTACATTTATTAAAAAAGTAATCGAAAACTTAGTAGTACCCAACATAGAAGATGAGTATGAGAAAAAAAGATGTTTAGATGAAATACCACAAAGTGCTCAAGGTAAAACCATAATGACTATTGAGCCAAAATTTGTACCTAGTAATGGAGCAAATATAAAAATAGATGAATTTACCACTAATATTAAATTAATTGATTGTGTCGGTTATATCATACCAGAAAGTAATGGCTATCAAGATTCCGATGGAAATCCAAGACTTGTTAAAACTCCTTGGAACCAAAGTGAAATACCATTTGAAACAGCAGCTGAAATAGGTACAGAAAAAGTAATAAAAGATCATTCTACTATAGGTATAGTTATTACAACAGATGGAACATTTGGAGATATAAAAAGAGAAAATTATATTGAAGCAGAAGACAAAGTAATTAATGAATTAAAAGTCTTAAATAAACCATTTATAGTTATACTTAACTCAGCTACACCAACATCACAAAATACAATTAATATTGCAAATGAAATAAGAAGCAAACATAATGTAGAAGTAGTGCCTATAAGTGTCGAAGACATGACCGAGTATGAAATATATGACATATTAAAAACTGCACTATATGAATTTCCAGTTGTAGACATAGAAATAAAATTACCAGAATGGGTTCATATTCTTAACAATGAACATTACGTTAAAAAAGAGTATCTAAATAAAATAAGAACAAGTACATTACAAGTTAATAAAGTAAAAGATGTCGATAATATAATAGATTACTTTAAAGAAAGTGAATACATAAGCAAAGCTTATATAAGCGAAATAGATTCTTCTACTGGAGTAGTCTATTTGAATTTAGATAGTGATGATGAAATATATAATAAAGTACTAAACGAAATGATGGATGGAGAAACTAAAAGTAAAGCTAATATGTTAAAAATATTCTCAACATATAGAGATTCAAAAGAAGAGACTGAAATACTAAAAACTGCTATTAAAACAGCTAAACAAACTGGATATGGAATAGTATATCCAACTCTAAAAGATATGCAATTATCTAATCCAGAAATAATAAAACAAGGTTCTCGTTTTGGAGTAAAACTAAAAGCTACAGCATCTTCATACCATATAATTAAAGCAGATGTAGTAAGTACCTTTGAACCTATTATAGGAAGCGAAATTCAAAGTAAAGAACTAATAGACTACCTTATGAAAGATTACGAAAAAGATCCATCTAATATATGGAGAAGCGAGATATTTGGTCGAAGTCTAGATGTCATAGTAAAAGAAGGTATCCAAGCAAAATTATCTGTTATACCAGATAATACAAGATTTAAACTATCTCAAACTGTTACAAAAATTGTTAATAAAGGTTCCAATAACCTAATCGCCATAGTTATATAATTTACTATGGCATTTTTTATAAAAATATATTATAATTGATGTAATAGTAGGAGGGAATCTTATGAATAATTGTCCTAAATGCGGTAATCCACTACAAGCAGGAGTTACATCTTGCCCAATATGTGGTACAAATATATCAGTTGAAAATGAAACAAAGCAAGTAACTGTAGAATCTGTTGCTCAAACACCAGCTCCAGCAGTAGAACCTGCCCCTGTTGCAGAAACTGCCCAAGCTGCTGCTCCAGCACCAGCTGCCGAACCAGCTCAAGCTGCGGCATCAACACCAGTTGAATCTGCTCCAGCTACAGCACCAATAATGCCTACAGTACCAGCACCAACTGAACCTAAAGAGGAACCAGCACCAGCTCAACCAGTTCAACCAGCAGAGCCAGCACCAGTTGCTCAACCAATTGAACCTGCACCTGCAGTTCAACAAGCAACTCCTGCACCAGCAGCTCAACCAATTGAGCCAACACCTGTGCAACCTGCAATTACACCAACTGCTGGAGCACCAGTAGTTAATGCTAGTGTTGAACCTGAAAAGCCAAAAAAGAAAAAAAATAAATTAGCACCACTTCTTATTGTTTTACTATTAGCAGCATTAGGTGGAGGAGCATATTTCTATTTCTTCTCTGGTACTACACAAGTACAACAACCACCAGCACCAGTTCAAAATAACATTCAAGTTGCAACAAAAGAAATAATAGCAAATGGTTTTGATTTAAAAGTTGCTGAAGGCTGGATAGTTAGAGAAGCAGATGAAGATGTATTAATAACAAACGAAAATGAAACAGTAATTATTAAACTATCTCATTCAAGCAAAAACATTGAAGCATTTACAGAAACAAGTATTAAAAACTACTTAGAAACTCGTGGAGCATTCTCTGACATAGAAGTTAAAACAAGTAAAATAAATGCTAATGATACATTTGTTGTAGATGCAATGAAAGATGATAAACCATTCCAATTATACTTAATAGATGGCGGAACAAACCTAATGATAGGCGTAGCAGTAGTATATACTGGTAAAGTTGAAAGTAAAACTGTTAATGAAGCAACAGTACAAGAAATAATTGGATCTATATCATATTCATATGGTAATAATGATAACGTAAATATTAATAGTACATATCCAGATATAATGGGAAGTTTTAGTGGTTTATTAAATAGCTCAATATATGTAGAAGAACAAAACCAAGAAGTTCCAGAAACTACTGAGGAACCTGGAGAAGAAATTGTTCCTTCTGAAGAAAACAATGGCACACAACCAGAAACGACACCAGAACAACCAGTCCCAACTTTAGAATAAATAAACAAATATTAGCAACAAGCTAATATTTTTTTTATTTTGACATATAAAACGCTATTTTTAGCAAAAAATAAGCGATTTTTCTTGATTTTAGGACGTTTATTTGCTATTTTTAATATGTAAGGACAATGTAATGTCTTTATAAAAATAATTTTTATTGGGAGGTAAATATTATGGGAAAACAAGAATTAGTAGAATTTGTTGCAGCTAAAGCAGGTTTAACTAAAGCTGACGCTAGTCGTGCACTAGACGCTGCATTAGAAGGAATCACAACTGGTCTTAAAAAAGAAGGAAAAGTTGCATTAGTTGGTTTCGGAACTTTCGCTGCTAAAAAACGTGCTGCTAGAGAAGGAATCAATCCATTAACTAAAGCACCTCTAAAAATTCCTGCTAAGACTGTTGCTTCATTCAAAGCTGGAAGCAAACTTAAATCAGCTCTTAACTAGTTTTTAGAAAAAAATAAAAAAGAACCATAAATTGTTAAAATTTATGGCTTTTTTTTGTTTTTTTTATTATACTTAGAATAGGAGTTAATTGAAATGAAGAGAACAACAAAAGAAAATAAAAAAAATATAAAAATATCAAAAATATTAATCGCTATAAGTATTATTTTAATGATTATTGCTTTACTAATAAGAAAAGTAATAGCAATAAGAACTCTTATATACTTTGCATCTCTTATAGTTATGTGTATAGGTATTAAATATAAACGAAAAAAAATAATAGAAACGCTAATTATCTTTCTAATATTATTTGTCGTATATGTCTTAATAGATGGTATTACAACTGTAACATTTAAGAAAATACCAATTTTATCATACAATATCATAACAACTAATAACTCTAGAGTATATAACTCAGTAGGAGTTAGAGTATGGCAATGTGATAAAAACGATTACAAAAATGTTGTTGTAGATCCATTCTATAATAAAGGATATATATGTAGTGCTGATGATATAGATCCAATTCCGTCTAATTCTTTCCTAATAAGTGTTGTTGAAAACTATGATGATTATAAAAATACATATGTAAAAGTAGTAGGTAAGATAAGTAAAAAAAATGGTCAAAATTTCATTGAAATGCAGCCGTATAATACTACTGATATTACAGTAAATGGATATGTTACATTTGCAGACAATATAACTTTAAGAATATTATTTAATCAACCAGAGCCATTATTAGATTCTTATGATGTATATGATGAAATAACAGTGGTTGGTATAATAAAGAATATGGAACAGAATAAAAATAAATATGTTATTTATATGTCTGATACTAAAATATCTAGTAGGTTAAACTTAAATAACTATTCAATATCAACGGTAAAATCTAATAAATGTTCATTATCAGATATAATATATTCAAATGATAAAAACATAGTATATACATACTGTTTAGACGATATAGTAATCTCATTTGATCAAGATAATCAACATGAATTAGCAAGTGCCTTATCATCAAATAAAATAACTATCCATGATTTATACGCTAATCCTAATAAGATAGATAATAATGAAGATGATTTAAGTGTTATATATCGTATGGATAACTACAGTGTTTTGGTATGTGATTATACTAAGAGTAATAAAATAGTAGTTGGTAATTCAAATATGAATTTTTCTAATATAAAATGTGACTAAAGTAGGTAAAACCTACTTTTTCTTTTACTTTTCAATCAGTAATTGATATAATTGTATTAGTAAAAAAGTAAAGGAATGAAAACATGGCAAATAAAAAAGTTGAAAATAAAACAACAAAATCTAAAAAAACAGTAAGTAAAACTAATAATAAATCAACATTAGCTAAGAAAACAAAAACAACCAAGAAAAAAATCAATTTAAATACATTAATGCAAGAAGAAAATAATTATGCTAAAACTATCATAGCAGCTTTGATTATCGTAGTTATTTTCTTAAGTGGATATTTTATTTTAAAGAATAATAATAAAAGTCCATTTGAATCATTAACTGCTACAGCAGATGAAAAAGAATTTAAAAAAGAATACGAATCTATAAATGGAACTACACGTACTAATGGTCAAGAAGTTAAAAAAATAAATATTAGAGATAAAAATAAAATGGAATATATTGATATCGAAAAAGCTTTAGAAATACTTGATAATGGTAGTGGAGTAATCTACTTTGGATATGCTGCTGATCCATTGTGTCGTAATGCTGTTCCATCAATAATTGAAGCTGCTACTGATGCTAATCTTGATAAGATATATTATATTAATGTAAGACCAAATGATAAGATTGAAAATGATATTAGAGACACTTATGAATTAAATGAACGTAATAAACCAAAACTAGTCAAAGAGGGTAGTGATGGATACAAAGATTTAATCGTTGCTCTAGCTAATGAATTATCAGATTATGTTCTTTATACAGATAAAGGTAAATCAGTAAATGCGGGAGAAAAAAGATTAAACGTACCAACAGTTGTTGCAATAAAAGATGGAGAATTAGTTGGATTCCATGAAGGTACTGTAAAAGGTAACAACGAAGAAGAGGGTAAGGTTAATGACTTAACTGATGCAGAAGAAAAAGAATTATATAATACATATAAGAAAATATTTGAAGAATATTTAAAATAAAACTGGATTTAATCCAGTTTTTTCTTGCCATAAAGAACCAAAATCACTATAATAAAAACCGTGTCACAAAAGGTGATAGATATTAGTCAAAGTAATATCAAAAAATAGCTAGAAAAAGTTTGGAGGTCAAAGGGATAAATTATTTTCTAACACAAAAAATATAGTAAAGGAGATAATTAAGAATGGAAACAAATGAGCAGAAATTGACTAAAGAAGAAAAACTTATGTTTTTCATCCTTGGTTTAATTCTAACTGTCGCTGTTGGGGTCTTAATTATCGATGGATTTTCTAAAAACGACAAATCATTAAAGAGTGAGACTCCAACCAGTGAAGTCGAAACGGGTGATGAAGAGCAAACACAAGAATCTAGTAGTAACTTAATAGAAGTACCACAAGAAGAAAGTGAATCAAAAGAAAACTCTTCAGAAGAACAACAAGAAATAGAAAACAATACTGAATCTGAAAAAGAAAAATCAGAAGTACAAGAAAATACTGACAAACAAGAAGAAAATAATTCAAAAGAAAACAATACTTCAGAACAAGAGAAAAATAATGGAAAGAAAAATCTACCATATACTGCAGCAGATGATGAAGATTATGTAGATAATCATGAATCAGGTTGGAAAGTTAGTAGAGAAGTTGTAACAGAAGCATATACAGGTACTAAAATTAAAATAAATAAAAACGTAGTTCTAGAAAATGGAGTTATGGAAGAAGCCGTTGTTACAGTTCGTAAAGTTATAGGTAACAGACTTGTAATTGTAGATACAACTGACAGCGAATTTATTGCTGAAGAAGGTACTTATATATACTCATATACACATAACAACATTACTAAAGAAGTAACTTTAAAAGTATATAATAATTTAGAATTAGAAGACGTTGATATTCTAGGTTTAAAAGAAACTGAAGATAATAAATCAGGTCTATCTAAAGAGTCTTTCAATTATATTTATCAAAACAACTTAAATTCTACTATTTCATTAGAAGATGATGTTTATACATTAACATCAGTTAAAAACAAAAAATCTAATGAAGTAATAATTAAAGTTCGTTTAACTAATCACGCTAATAGTATTACTTCTAAAACAAGAGGAGTAAAAGTATTAGAGCATGGTAAGTATCATGATGAATTGTATGATAATGAAATAATTCTTCTACTCAATCTAGATATTCTCTCTAAAGAAGACACTAATATCATTACTTTGAATATTGATGGTAAAAACTACGTATTCAAGATGAACATTAAACTAGTTAATACTAGAAAAGAATTAAAGGATAAAAAGGGAAACGCTACTAAAGATACTAAAGAAAACAAAATTCTCGTAGAAGAACCACCAACGGTTCCTGAGGAATTAGAACAACAAGATAAGCCACATGTAGAATATTTATTAAATGTTACGGAAAGAATTGATGTTAATAATAACTCTTTAGAAGAATTCCCGTGAAAGACACAATAAAAACATGATTAACATGTTTTTTTCTTTAAAAAAAATTACTAGTAGTTTATAATACATATAAGGAAGAAGGTGTTATTATGAGACTATATTCACTACTACCAGCAGATACTTATACAGTCATTAATCGTAGTATTATAACAGAAGAAGATAAGAACAATGTAATAACACTTTACGAACCTTTAATAGGACCAATAGCTATAAGTTTATACTTCACTTTACTTAGAGATATAAAACTATTAGATTTTATTAGTAAAGACTATACACACCATCATTTAATGACTATGATGAGTACTAGTATTGAAACTATTAAGATAGCAAGACAATCTTTAGAAGGAGTAGGATTACTTAAAACATACTTTAAAGAAGGAGACCCTAATTCATATGTATATGAATTGTTCTCTCCATTATCTTCTAGAGAATTCTTTGCATCTCCAATATTTAATATTGCTTTATATAACTCTATAGGTAAATATGAATATGAACTATTAAAAAAAGAATACAGCCTTCCTGAGATAAATCTTAATTCCTATGAAGATATATCCGTATCTTTAAATGAAATATATGATTCATCTCCTAACATAGTTCCTTTTGAAACTAGAACAACTAAAACTAGTTCAATAAAATTAGATAGCAATGTTAACTTTGACTTATTACTATCATCTCTACCAAAAGGACTAATAGATAAAAGGTCATTTACTAAGAAAATTAAAGAATTAATAGAACAATTATCTTTTATATATAATCTAGATACATTAAAAATATCTGATATACTAAAAACATCTTTAAAAGGCAATGGTATTATAGATGAAGAATTACTAAGGAAAAATGCTCGTAACTATTATCAATATAATAATGATGGTAAATTACCAAGCTTAGTATATAAATCTCAACCAGATTCCCTAAAAGAATCAATTACTCCAAAAGATGCTCTAACAGAAAAAATTTATCAATTTGAAAATACTACACCATATGATTACTTAAGAATAAAAAACAAAGGAACAAATCCTACTGCAGGAGAACTAAAATTATTAGAATCATTACTTGTTGATATGAAACTAACTCCTGCTGTTGTTAATGTCCTAATAGATTACGCTTTAAGAAAAAACAATAACAAATTAACTAAAGGATATGTTGAAACAATTGCTAGTCAATGGTCTAGAGAAGGTGTTAAAACCGCTACTGAAGCTATGGAACTAGCACGTAAAGAAAATGGTAAAAAAGCAAGTAAAACAACTAAAAAAGGTGTCGAGCCATCATGGTTAAATAAAACAATAGAAAAAGCTGAAATAACTAAAGAAGAACAAGAAGAATTAGATGAATTATTAAAAGAATTTAGGTGATAATATGTCTGAAATAAAATATAGTAAAGAAGTAAATTTAAAGAATTTAAAAGATTCATATAAAGAAGCTTGTGAAGATATACAATTTAGAAGACTAGTAAAAACTATTAAAGTATCTGATGATATAGCTATGAAATATACTTCATCATTAGAAACAACAATAAGTGAATTGAATAATTGCTCTAAATGTAAAGGATTAATATATTGTAAGAATAGATTAGAAGGACATGTTCTATATCCTAAAGAAAATGATAATCAATTAATATTCTCATATGCACCATGTAAATTCCAAAAAGAAGCTATTAAACAAGAAAAAAACAGAATATCTCGTGATAAAGATATCCTAAATGCTTCAATGAAAGATATTGATAAAGATAAAGAGAGATTAGAAGTTATTAAATGGATTAAAAAATTCTATGATAACTATGATAAAAATGGCGAATGCAAAGGTTTATATCTACATGGCAACTTCGGTTGTGGTAAAACATACTTAATATCTGCCTTATTTAATGAATTATCTAAAAAACGTATCTCATCAGAAATAGTTTACTTTCCAGAATTACTAAGAGATATTAAAAGTGATTTTGATTCATATGCTGATCGTATGGACTACTTAGAAAATGTAGACTTATTACTTATAGATGACATAGGTGCTGAAAAAGTAACTGATTGGAGTAGAGACGAAATATTAGGTACAATCCTTCAAAAAAGAATGAATAATTACAAAACTACTTTCTTTACTTCTAATTTAAGTATTGAAGGATTAGAGAGTCATCTAAGATTAAATAATTTCAGTGATGATGAAATAAAAGCTAAAAGAATTATTGAAAGAGTTAAGCAATTATGTGATGTAATTGAACTACAAGGAGAAAACAAGCGTAAATAGCTTGTTTTTATTTGACTAATTGTAAATAAAATATTTTTAGTGTATAATTACCTTAGAATAGAGGTAGTATTATGAAGAAAAGAATCCTTTTACTAATTATGTTACTAGTACCATTCATAGTAAATGCTAAAGAAGAAATATCATATGGATGGGATAAAGAAAATAGTAATGGTATTATTCTTATGAAAGAAGATAATAATCAATATTTAGTATTTGATTATGCAAATAACGGACCAAGAGTTACATATTACCAACCAAATGGTAAAAAAGTAAGTAGTAGATATTTGGATAAAGAAAATATGGAATATTATATCTTACGTAACGAAGTTGAATCAAAATTACCATTTTTTAATTATTATTATCGTTATGAGAATGGAGTTTATTATGAATTAGAACCTCAAAGAGGGTATATATATGTATCTTCAGAAGATTCAGATGAGGTAACATACAACTATGATGAATTATCTGAATCAGATAAGATAAAATATACAGGAAAGTACCATTTAATATTTGAATTATATAGTAAAATAGGATATGAAAGCTCTTATTACTATTCAATGGTTCCCAGAAGCAACGGATATGCGGTATATAAAAGAACGTCAGGAAGAAGTATAAACTCAAGTTATACTTTAGAAATTTATGACAAAGATGAAAACAAAGTTTTAACAAAAAAAGCAGACTTTGTTAATGATATATATAATGCTGATATTACAGAGCATGGAATTTATTTAATAGAATCTACTTATGATCATGAAACAGCTGAATCTACATACACATTTATTACATATAATTTAAGTGGTAAAGAACAAAGTAGAACAGATATAACAGATGCTTTAAATGAAAGTACTTTAAGTGGAGATTTATATTATTATTTACCACTTACTATGGACATAGTTAATAATGGAATAATAATTGGATTTGAAGAAGATTATTATACAAATGAAATTCAATCATGTATAAATTATTTTACAAATCCAGAAGATACAATAGGTGAAAAATTTAGACCTGATAATATTTATGATTATTGTTCAGATGTAATATTAACCCCTATGGGAACATTAGGAAATCATGAAATGTTTAAATTAATTGGAAATGGAATGACATCATTAGCAACAGCAAACATGAATGTATTTTATGATCAATTAGCGCCAAAGTTACCAGAAGAAATTAGCAAAACACCACTCCCAGTAACATTAGTTAAGTTAAATATCGATTATGCTATAGATACTAAAACAACTGGTCAAGGTGATATTAAAGTAGTATCTAGATCAGAAGCTGGTGAAGGTGTAACATTTGAAGTAATACCAAAAGAAGGTTATGTACTAGGTGAAGTAAAAGTAACAGATATGAATGGTAATGTATTAACATTTAAAGATTATACATTTACAATGCCATCATCAGATGTACTAATAGAAGTAACATTCTTACCTAAGAATCCATTGACAGTTGATAAACTATTCTTACTAATACCAATCTTAGTATTAGGTGGATTATTAGCATCAGTTATGTATAAAAAAGTATCTTGGTTAAGATAACGTAAAAAAGATATAAAAAAAGCGATTAACTCGCTTTTTTTTGTTATAATTGTATTGGTGATATATATGAAAGACTTGAAAGTAATATTTATGGGTACACCAGAATTTGCTGTTCCTATATTGGATGCTTTAATAAAAAATACAAATGTAATAATGGTTGTAACTCAACCAGATAAAGAAGTTGGTAGACATCATGAATTAGAAGCCTCTCCAATTAAGAAATTAGCATTAGAACATAACATCAAAGTATTTCAACCAGTTAAGATAAGAAAAGAATATGAAGAAGTAGTAAATGCTCATGCTGATATTATTATTACATGTGCTTATGGCCAAATAATACCAGAAGAAATACTTAATGCTCCAGATTTAGGATGTATTAATGTTCATGCTTCATTACTACCTAAACTACGTGGTGGAGCTCCAATTCATCATGCTATTATAGATGGTCTTGATAAAACAGGTATCACTATAATGTATATGGATAAAAATATGGATACAGGAGACATTATTACTAAAGAAGAATGTCCAATATTAGATACAGATAATGTAGGTACACTACATGATAAATTAAGTATTTTAGGAAGAGACTTACTTATTAGAACATTACCAAGTATTGTAATTGGTTCTAATCCTAGAATTCCTCAAAACGAAGCTGAAGCAACGTTTGCTTGGAATATAACAAGAGAAGAAGAACATATTGATTTTAATAAAACAGCAAAAGAAGTATATGATAAAGTAAGAGGATTATATCCTTGGCCTAAAGCATATACCGTTATTAATGGTGGAGAAGTAAAAGTACTAGAATGTTTCATAGGTGATAAAGATTCTACTTTATCAGCTGGAACAATTTCTGAAATAAATAAGGATAACATAGGAATATGTACTAAGGATAAAGTAATTTATATAACTAAGGTTAAACCATTTGGAAAGAAAGAAATGACTTGCTTAGACTATGTTAATGGTCTAAATAAAGAAAAAGTTATTCATACTATAGTAGAATGATAAAAAATAATAAACCATTATTAATATATGGAATTATTATCTTAGTTATCCTAGTCCTTATATTATTTGTTATACCAGATGATTTCTTTGCAAGAAAATACCAAAAAAATGCTGAAGAAATATTTGGTACAGAAACTAAAGAATCAGAACCAGAATATGTAGATTTTGAAGAACAAAAAGAAAGATTAAAAAAGAAAAACTATACATACTCATACCAAATGTTAGCATATGTAAAAAAAGATACTCAATTAATGTATAGCTGTAAAGGTGCAATGCTTAATGGTAAAGAAGAAGGTATATGCACTAAACCTGATGCTATAAGTTATAATGAAAAAAATATTAAAGAAAAACTAAAATATGTTAATCTAAATTATTTTGAACCAGAATATATCTTTAACTTAGTCAAAGATATGGAAGTAGAACCTGTTGAATATACTGGTTTAAGAATATACACATATCAAACTAAAATAAGTGGAGTATATACTGAAATCCAAATATATACTGATAGAGAAAACATAGTTCAAATAGATCTAAGTAGTGCTAAAGAAACGTATGTTATGAAATATAGTGATATCACTTATTGACAATTAATAACGGCCTTGTTAAGATAAACAATGAGTGCTAAAAATAACAACGAAAGTAGTGAATAAAATGAAGTTAGAGGAGAAAGTACTGTTAGAACAATATTATAAATTTATTGGTATTACAACAGATAAGAAAAAACGTCATATTATAAATTTATTAAGTTATTGTAAAGAATTTAGAGACACTGCATATCCTATGAAAGACTCTAAAGTAACAGAATTACAAATAGTTGAATTCACTGCTCGTAAAGAAAAAAAAGATTTAATATATGTTAATGGTTCTTTATCTTTAATAGATGGGGAAAGATCAGAAAATAGAAGCTTTGATGCCTATATAATGGAAGAAAAGGGAGTAGCTACAATATATCTAGATATTGCTAGATTATGTGTTAATGATGAACCAAAACTAATTAGAACAACAGATAAAATAACCGAAGATGAACAAAATGTTATTTCTGTTACTTCATATGCTGGTTTAGAAGCTACTGAAAGAAAAAGTTTCAGTTCAGAATTTCCTAAAAATCCATCAGAAGATTACATGGTAAAAGAAAAAGTTAAACAAATAAGTGCTTTATAAGCACTTTTTTTATTTGTCATGGTATAATAACTTTGGGTGGTTTAATATGAATATATATGTTAATTTATTTTTTTCAATTTTGGTTGTTCTAGTAATAATAACTTTTAAAATTCTTAATACTAAAAAGAATCATAATAATTACAGAGGATTATTCTATCGAAAATCTTTAGTATTTAATACATTTTTATATATAATTGCAATATTTTTATTTGCTTATCTATTTATAATTAATCTAAAAGATCATAATGTAATAATTAGTATTTTAAATGCTTTATCTATAGCTATACTATTTATTCCATCATCCATTAATACTTTATATAAAACATCATTCAAAGATGAAGAAGAATTTTCACATCTAAAATATGTAATTACTGAAGATTATGATGCTAAGATAGTAAGAAAACTAAATAGAGCAGGTATTAGTATTATCTTTTTAAGCGAAACATACGATAAAGCTATACCACTTGATAAACTAAAAGACTTAGATGGAAATAAAAATGTTACTGTTAATACAAAAGACTATGAAGAAGTATTTAGAATAGTTGGAAATTCAGCTTATTTTGAATATCTATCTGATGCTTATGAAACTATTAGATATAGTAGAGGAGTACATGATAACTATATAAGAACAGTTAAATTTAACTTAGCTATATATGGAGGATTATTCTTTAGTATATGTGCTATGTTAATCCAAGGTTTTCCTCTATACTACAACCTATTTAATGCCTGCGTTTTTAAAGTATTAACATATTTAAATGCTGAATATTTATATAAACATTTAACATTTGATACTGATATAATGGATAGAAAACCAAAACCAATAAATATATTCTTAGGTTTCCAAGAAATACTAATTTCTCTTATAGAAGCTTTTTGTATTTGTTTTGCTCTAACAATTCCATATATGTATATACTAGCTTCTGGAGGAACAATTAACTTAACATATACTATTTTAACTGTTACATTACTTTATTCATGTATATGGTTAACATATTCATATTTAAGTGAAAGAACATTTATTACTAATTTAATTAAATCATTTAAAAATAAAAAGTTAATAATTATAACAATATGTATGATTATCTTAACAATATTAATATGCTTTATACCTAAAGATGGTTTTATCAATATAGGTTTAAAAAACTATTTATCTGCATTACTTATTTCTTTAATATCAATTATATTCATAGAAATAACTAAACTAGCCAGATATACTACTACGAAAGGAATAAAAAGAAATGGGTCTAAAGATAACTAAAAATATATCTGAAGCTAATTTAATAACTCATTCATCTACTTTTCATCCAGATGATGTCTTTTCTACCATGTTTTTATCTAAAATAATAGAAAATCCTGTTGTATGTCGTGTTAACTCAGCTGAAAAAGAGTATGAAAACGCTATTGTATATGACATAGGATTTGGTAAATTTGATCATCATGGACCAGATGCTAGATGGCGTAATAAAAAAATAAAATATTGCTCATTTGGATTACTATGGGATTACTATGGCCATGATTATACTAAAAGCATTAATCATGAAGATGGAGAAAAATTATGGAAAGCTATCGATGAAAAATTGATAATGCAAATAGATGGTATAGATAATGGAATGTTTCCTAGTATTAAATCAGATTATAAATTATTGGATTTAGATAAAATAATAGATTTATTTAATAAAGCATGGAATGAAGAAGTAGATAATGATGATAACTTCATGAGTGCTGTAGCCATAGCCGAAATAATCTTTGATAGACTAGTTGTAAAAGAAAATGCTTTAATTGAAGCATCCAAAAAACTAGCTATAGAATTAGACACTGTAAAAGATGGTATTCTATATTTAAAAGATTACTTCCCATATCAAGAAGCTTTATTTGAATCAGATAATCCTAAAGCTAAAGAAGTAAAAGTTGTAATATATCCATCTAATAGAGGAGGATATTGTATTAAACCAATTACAGTATCTGAGTTTTCTAAAGAGCTTGCTTATAACTTTGATGAATCATTCTTAGGACTTCATGATAAAGAATTACAAGAAGTATCTGGTATTAAAACAGCAAGATTTGTTCATGCTAGTGGTTTCTTAGCTTGTTGTGAAACTCTAGATGATGCATATTTATTTGCTAATAATGCAATTAAAAATAAGGAATAAAATTCCTTTTTTTTTATGCCTAATAATGATATAATAATTAAGAATAAGGGAGTGGCTAAAATGAGAATAAGTCAATCAGAAATAACTAATGAGGAATTACTTAAAAATATTAAAGACAATAAAGACTCATTAGTAGAACTTAACAAACGTATTGAAAAAAAGAAATTCATATTTACCGAAGATAATATAGATTCATTATATCTATATCTTTATGCGTGTAATAAATATGAAGAACTAGATACATTAGAAAAATTAATTAAAGATAAATCTTTCTTAGATTTATTAGAAAAATCAGAATTAAATGGTTCTATGATTGTATCTTTAACTAATATATTTGCTAATGAAAGAACTTCAGTATTAAAACTTAATAAAGTTAAACAAAGTATTATAAGTGGTGATGACTTATTAAACTCAGAAGATATTTTAGAAGATATTACTAAAGAAGAACTTCTTGAGTTAAGAAAAGATATAGATATCGATAACTACCTTATTGCTAATGGCCTAAGATTCGATTCATTAACTGAATCTACAGAATCTAAGCTATTAAAAGATTACAAACTATTAACTGTTTATAACAACAAAGTTATTCAAGAATTTACTAATTCACTAGGTAATAAATTACCTACATTAGCTAATGATTTAAAATATTTAGATATATATGTTAAATCATTAGAAGATAACTATGTTAAAGAAGATCGTATTTTTAACTACTTAACTATGGATAGCTTAGAATATATTCTATCTAAAAATCCATCATTTGAAGTTATATATCATTTGGTTAGAAGTACAAGAGGACCTGTTAAAGAAGAATTACTAAAAAACAATAGAGTATTAGAAGTACTAAAAGTATGTAAAGATTCTTACGTTTTAGAAGACTTACCTTTAGATATCAAAGAATTAATCTTAGAAGAAAGAAAAAACATTCTAGAAGGAGTAAACTCTGTAATGT
>Ga0247609_10002160_pt1 | contig 21413 bp, 22 predicted proteins | sample 172DNAGHGlowgp2_FD_193487 | JGI IMG/M metagenome (GOLD analysis project Ga0247609, IMG submission 193487) | Sheep rumen microbial communities from Palmerston North, Manawatu-Wanganui, New Zealand - 1728 DNA GHGlow gp2 | ecosystem: Host-associated > Mammals > Digestive system > Stomach > Rumen ...
GACAGGTATAACACGCCGTATGGTTCTTCTCTATGGGCATTTCTGTTTCACCAGCCTTAAGAGATATTAAGAGTTCTTGCTCTCTTAGTTTCCGACTGCAAAACTAAAGGTATAAAGGCAGTCTGGGAGATTGAGGAAAAACTGCGTTACGAATTGGCAACCGTACTCAATTCCACATTCTGCTATAAACTGCATCAAAGAACACCTGACGATGAACCACCAGCCGTACTATAGCCCATCATCGAGTGCAAAGGTATAAAGAAAAAATGATAACGCCAAATTCTTCAGGAGGCAAATTGCATTATGTCATTGTTTTTATGAAAAAGATTAGTAAATTGGAGGGTATTATGTCCACCACTCCTTAAAAAATATAAAAGAAAAGTACATTTTTGCTTGTCAAAACTCGTTAATAACAAAAATTTTATTATATTTGCACCAAAAAGTATTGACATGACTCTTCAAAAGTGGATAAAGGACAGAGCTATACATGGTTATCCCACGTTCTCCATTGAGGATGTGAGAAATACTGGTATGTATTCTTCTGAGCAGATTCTTCAGAATGAACTTTCAAGGCTTTGCGCTAATAAAACCATTGCTAACGTTTACAGGGGATTCTATGTTATTTTCCCTGTTCATTACATTTTAAGAGGTTCCATTCCTGCAAGCTATTATATTGACCAGTTGATGTCCTATCTTGGCAAGCCTTACTATGTCTGTATGCTTAGTGCGGCAGAACATCTTGGTGCAGCTCACCAGCGTCCCCAACAGTTCTCTGTCATGACAACTTTTCCAAAGCGTCGGGTAGTTTCAACTCGTAATGTAACCATTGATTGGTTCTATCGTGACAGATTACCAGAGGAGGCTTTCATTATTAAGAATACCGAAACTGGAACCATCCGCATCTCCAATCCACTCTTGACGGCTGCTGACCTTATCCAATATCAACAGCATGTGGGTGGACTTTCAAGAGTGGCTACCATCCTTGAAGAACTGGCTGAGCAAATAGACATTCGTAACCAGTTTCGGCTGATTATGCCTTATGTCAAAACTGTTACATGGCAGCGACTTGGTTATATACTGGAAAATATCATTGATGAGACAGCCTTGGCTGATGAACTCTACGAACAGTTGTATTCTATGTCTGTCCACATGGTATATAAGCCTTTAAGTACATCAGCAGAAGATAATCCATCAAACAGAGATAGCCGATGGAAAATAAATATAAACGTTCAAATAGAAACAGATGATATATGATTAACAGAACAGCTATACAACAATGGAGTAATCATGCTCCTTGGATAGACAATGCCCAGATTGAGCAAGACTTGATTATATGTCGTGCCTTGGTTGCCATCTTCAGTGATGAGTTTCTGGCATCGCAACTTGCTTTCCGTGGTGGAACAGCCTTGCATAAACTCTATCTGTCACCCCAGCCACGCTATAGTGAGGACATTGACTTGGTTCAGATCAATCCAGGTCCGATCAAGCCCATCATGTATCGTCTTGGTGAAGTGCTCGATTTTCTTCCTGATAGAGTTACGAAACAGAAACGGTATAACAATACCATGTTGTTCCGAGTTGAGTCTGAAATACCGCCCACTGTACAGATTCGACTGAAAGTTGAAATCAACTGCTTCGAGCATTTCAATGTCCTTGGTCTAATCAAAGTTCCTTTCCGCATGGAAAACTCTTGGTTTACAGGTGAAGCAGAACTGACAACCTATCATTTCGAGGAACTATTAGGAACTAAGCTTCGCGCCCTTTACCAGCGTAAGAAAGGCCGCGACCTCTTTGACCTCTATATCGCCTTACAACGTAAGGAGGTAGATGTCGATAAAGTCCTACAATGCTACAAGAAATATATGGAGTTCGTGGTCGATAAAGCACCTTCTTACAAGCAGTTCGTCAATAACATGCAGGAGAAGATGGAAGATGCCGATTTTATCAATGACACACAATCCCTCTTGCGTCCTGAAATATCATTCAATGTAAACGATGCCTTTCCCCTTATTTACGAGACATATATAGATAAGATGGAAGGAAAAAGAGACTAAAAACTCACTTTTCCCAAACCTCTGCCACAGTTTGGCGTACCCTTGTCATACTTTTGCAGAAAAAATCATAGTAATATGGACAACGATAGAGGACAAAGTTTGATAACGAAATACGTCTGGGTGATAGAGACTATCTATCGCAAACGTAAGATTTCATTCAAGGATCTGAATGAGCTGTGGCTCCGAGATGACATCAGCAGAGGTGTGGACATTCCCAAGCGCACCTTCGACAACTGGCGTTATGTCATTTGGGATATGTTCGGCATCAACATCGTTAATGAAAACCGTGGTGAATACCGTTACTTTATTGAGAACGTGGAGGACATCAGCAAGAACGGACTTCGATCCTGGCTCTACAACACATTCTGTGTGAGCAATGCCTTGGCCAACAGCCAAAGTATCAAAGACCGTATTATTCTGGAATACGTGCCGTCTGGTCAAAACTACTTGCAACCCATCATTGAGGCCATGAAGGAAAACCGTGTGGTCAACATGACCTATCACAGTTATTGGAAGGACGAGGAAAACAACTTCGATGTGCAGCCGTATTGTGTGAAACTGTTCCGTCAGCGATGGTATCTGGTAGCCCGTAGTACCTATTCTTATTATTATGAGAAAGGCCCACGCATCTATGCCCTCGACCGCATCAACGCTCTCCACATGACAGACGAGACTTTTGAAATGCCAAAGGATTGGACTGCCAAGGACTTCTTTGGCGGTTGCTTCGGCATCATTGCCGATCAGCGCCTTAAACCTCAGACTGTGAAGTTGAAAGTTTCGGCAGGCCAAGCCAACTATATCCGTGACCTCATGCTTCACGAGACTCAGGAAGAGATAGAGAAGAATGAAGAATATAGCATCTTTACTTATTATCTGCGTCCATCCTATGACTTCATTCAGGAACTGCTTTGGAACGGCGAGGACATGGAAGTACTCGAACCCCTATGGCTTCGCAAAGAGATTGCTGGTAAGATAAAGAGAATGTGGAATAAATACAAGGAGGACAAATAAATGAAAGACTTTGCAGCAATAGATTTCGAAACAGCCAATAACGAGCGTTCTTCGGTTTGTTCTGTTGGAATAGTCATTGTTCGTAATGGTGAGATAGTAGATTCGTTCTACTCTCTCATCCAGCCAGAGCCAAACTATTATAACTACTGGTGCAGCCAGGTGCACGGCCTTTGTCAGGAAGACACCGATGATGCCCCTGTATTTCCCAAAGTATGGGCTAAGATTGAACCTCTGATAGAGGGTTTACCACTCGTTGCTCATAACAAGCCATTCGATGAAGGTTGCCTGAAAGCTGTATTCCGTGTATATCAGATGGACTATCCTGACTATGAGTTCTACGACACACTTTGCGTTTCGCGGAGAGTACTCCCTGATTTAGAAAACCACCAGCTCCAGACTGTTGCCGCCGCCTGTGGGTATGAGTTGGAGAATCATCATCATGCACTAGCCGATGCAGAGGCATGTGCATGGATAGCAAGAGAGATACTATAGTTTTCAACTTATCCACGCTGCATTATTATCATCAATAGAGATAAAAGATAAGAAGAAATATTAAGAATTATGGAAGAGTATAATAAACTTATTCAAGAGAAAAACTTGTTGGATGTATTTGAGAAATACAGCGATTTACAAATCAAATACGAAAAAGAAGACAAGCATTATATTGATGTCATAATTGAACCATATATTATTTGTCTTGAATACAATTGGAAGCAAGAAATATGGATGTCAATCCTGCATACAATATTTGATAAAAATGATGAAGAAAGAGATTATCCAATATTTCCCAATGCAGAAGATGTAGGACGCCTTATCTATGATGATATTAAATTTGTAAAGGGAAAGTATGTTATAAATTGTTCTGTCGATTCGTGGTATCAAGATGTAGAGACAATTTTGTCAAACATAAAGAAGAACAGACCTACTCTATATCACATACTTGAAAATAGTACTTTGAGATTTCCAAATGGAATGATGAAAATAAAAAGAAAAAACTGGAATAGTCCAGCACGATTAATCGATATTCATCAAGAATCTGAAAAAGAGTTCGTTCAAGGAATAAAAAAAGATGAGCAGTCATTGTATGATAATTCACCTTACTTATTTGGAAGTAATGGAACATACGTGGGACCTGAGGAGAAGTATTATGTACTAAAATTCAAAGTTCTTCGTCCAAGGCAAGAGCTATTTCAACCTATCAACGGGTATATTAATGTTGAAAAGTTGATTAGAGAATACTATCTTCCAAAGATGCAAAGGGAAAGGATGTCATCTAAGCTTTTGGAAGAAATTAACCAAAGGATTACCAATCTGAAATTGGATGTTGTCACTCGAGATTTTGACAAATATGGTGCAGTTTCAATTAACGCAACCTACAAACCCATTGGATTTGATTCTTGGGATGATTATTTAAAATCAATTATATAAATAAGAGTATTAAGAAAAAAGTAATTGCTGATACAGAGGCCTGTACGTGGATTGCAAGAGAAACATTGTAAACAAAAAAGATCTATAAACAATTATGAGTAATGTATTTAGAATTACGCCCAAACGAGTAAAGCGCTCTAATGGGCAGGTGTTGACACCAGATATGACCATCACGGTGACAACACACTCGCACACTACGACTCCTTTCTACAATGGAGCCGTGGAGATTAAAGAGCAGTACATGCGCATGTATCAGTTTGACTACAAGAAAGCATGTTGCTCAGCAAGTGATTTTGAATTTGAGAAATTGGACTAAACTTTTGGAATTATGATTAGTGAAGACTACATAAAGCGGATGTTTCCCCAAGGCAAGCTGACCATCTTTGGTGGAAGGCCCTTAACAGGCAAAACAAGCTTTGTACTATCTGTAGTACGAGTATTGAATGCTGGTGTCTTGTATCTTTCGCTGAGAGAAGATGCTTCAAAGGTCGTAAGAGCAGTCAATAGGCAGGAGATGAGAAAGAAACTCTTGAAAAGATGGTCCTTCCACACCAGTGATATACCAGGATTATCAGTAGAACAATTAGAGTGCTTGATTAGGAACAACTATCACACCATTATCATTAACTTTGTAGAACTGATGAACTTGGGACATAATGAAAGTTCTAAATTCGATGACAGAAGTGAAGAACTAAAGCAAATATACGAACAGTTAGACCTTTTGGCAAAGAAGTATAATCTCAGAATCATAGGATTGTCTATGTTAGGGCGTTTCTCTAATCCAATAGTTCCTCGCTTTGAAGAATGCTTGCGATTCCTTGATCCAAAATTCTTGCAGGAACGTTTAATAATCCTTCACAGACCATCAAAGTACAATAGTAAGCTACAATCTCCAAAGACAGATTATATTGAACTCATATCGATGAACTGCGATGGAGAAGAAATCGTTGATAGATTTAGCGTAGACAAGAATACACGTTCCATAATCAGAATGGTGTCAAGTAGGAAGAGCCCTATTGGAGAAGAATTGTAAAGCAACACCACACACTTGCCGATGCAGAAGCATGTGCATGGATAGCGAGAGAAATTTTATAAATGATAAATGATATGAAAGATTTTATTATCAAGTATTACGGCAGAATGAGAGATTATCTGCTGGAAGCAAACGCAGAAGATGCTGATATTGAAAGCATAGCCTTTGAAGTTGATAGACTCAAAGAAGAGTTTTATAACGAAACGGACGAGAATATCGCCTCAACTGATTCTGAATCTGAAGAACAGAATGCAGTATGGGGACTCTTCAGAAAGTTCGACCGTCTGCATGGTGAGGATTCCAACTTTATTGAAAGGGATGCAGAAAGCCTGTTGGCAAAGAAAATGGATTTAGGTTTTGGTAACTCTAATCCACCTTGTCCTTTTTCAGAAGAGGAGTTCCCCAATATTCAAAAGAAGATAATCAATCAAATCATTAAACGAGTAAAAACACCTGAAGACGATAATTCAAAGCCACTATTGACAGGTGATGCCCAGTCGCAACTGCCTGATGAGCAGATGGAATATATCGTTGGTATTATAACTCGCATCAGTCATTCACTAACTAATTATGTGGATAATTATGATGATGGTAGTTGGAATTGGCAAACAGATTGCCGCTTCATTGTGCAATATATTTTCGAGAAAGCTGCAGAGCTCACTTACAAGGTGGCCAAAGGAGAGAATTGTGATGAACTTGGATATGATATAAGAGAGGCTTTCTCTTATTTCCAACTATCTGTGCCAGAAGCTTTCCAGATGAAATTAGATAGTGAAGTAGATAAATTGGATGGTATTGTGTTGGACATCACAAGCTTCATAGAGAAAAACGACTACCACTTATGCAATAAGTTGACGTGGTTCTATCCAATGGTTTATGACGTAGCACTTAATGGAATGTTTTACACATTAGAACAAAAGTTATAAGACTGTTAGTTGTGGCTATGAGTTGAAGGATCATCACCACGCACTTGCCGACGCAGAAGCATGTGTTTGGATAACAAGAGAAATTTTATAAAATCTATAATATTGATAAACAGGTATGGTACAGCTTACAGATAATATGATAAAGAGAGCCTTTGAAGAATTGGCTGTCGATGAAAAGTACTTTGATAAATTCAAAGAAGAAGTGGAACGCTGTTACGCTGAGTTGCAGAGAGATTGTCCAGAAGATGACGATGATCCAGAGGTAGAGTCCAATGCTGATGCAAGCATCCGTCTTTCCAAAGAGTTTATGGAATACTATGTGCCAGAGAAGGAGAAAGGACATTGCGAAGCCTGGGCAGAAGCCTATGCTAGAAGTAGTTTGCCAGGAATGGAGGAATATAGTTCATATCGTGATGCTTACTATGCTCTTGAAGAAGAAGTCAGGGAGAAAGAATTGGATATTCATGTTGCATCAATGAGTGATGACCCGCTTTTCAGGAAGAGATACAAGTATTTGTTTACTGAAATTATTGGAGACCCAAAGGAAGCAACTGAGAACTATTGCAATGATTACAGAAGAATGATAGCCTTAGGAAAAAGCGATATCTATGCCCATGCTTATGCTGACTACCACGATGAAAATAAAGAGTCTTTCTGTGTTTTCTATGCTCAGGCATACGAATTGGCAAAGAAACATGGAATGGATGACAGTGATGCCTATTGCTTCGGTGACACATGCACCGAAGCTGTAGATCAGGGGTTGTGGTTGCACAAGGATCAGTTCCTGAAACGTTATCACGAAGATTGGCAGAAAGAATTCTATTTCACTCTGATGAAACAGGACTTTGAAGAGACCGAACATCGCAAAATGTCTCGTTCAGAAGAGGAGGAGTTCAAGAGAAATCTTTTTTGAGAATCATTACAATGCTTTGGCAGATGCTGAAGCATGTGCATGGATTGCAAGAGAAATAATGTAAACAATAGATTATGTTATACATAAACGAATGGAGCATAAATATGCTCAAATACAAATTCCCTAAATTGGATATCAATCCAAGATGCCCGTCAGGCTCTTGGCAAACAAGCCGTTATATTCAGATATACATAGATGGATATGACCATGATCTTCACTATGAATATAGGATAGACAGAAATTGGAATGGCAGGGTAGAACTTCATTTCGAAGGAGAATGGGAAGCTAAATATGGCATTCTTATTGACCGTTTGATGAATAACACACAAAACAGTGAGGAACTGATTTGGTCGGGATGGGATTATGGTTATCGCTGTCAACATGCCAAGAAGATAAATACAATAGAGGATTTATTTCAGATACTATCCTATATGATGGAACTCTTTGACAAGTTGATTAAGAATCTGACATCAGAAATTCCTGTTTTCGAGGTACAAACGATTCCATGTGATGGAACTCTTCCCAAACAGACAGGTACGGTTGACATGTTTGAAAAGAGATATATCGACATATTACATCTTCCCCTAACTATCCCCAACTACCAAAGAACCTATTGTTGGGAAGAGGATAATGTTAAATGTTTATTAGATGATGTTTTTGAGCATATCGCCACCAACAGTACTGTACCATACCGTTTAGGTGCAATCATTCTCCATTCTCATAATGGTAAGTATGATATTATTGATGGGCAGCAAAGATTAGTTACACTTACTTTGTTACTTTCCGAACTGGGCGTAAAAACAGAATTACTTAATGAAAAGTTCTCTTCCCAAGTATCAATCGATTATATAGCATACAACAAACATCTCATTAAAGAATATGTTCAACGTCATCTCAACTATAATGACTATGTTGAAAAACTACTGAACCTATTGGAGTTCAGTGTACTTGTCTTACAAAATACATCAATAGATTTGGCATATACATTCTTCTCAAATCAAAATTCCAGAGGTGTTGAACTTACGGATTATGATTTACTTAAAGCTCATCACCTGCGATATATTCCAGCTACTTATGAGTTGCAGTCACTACATGCGGCAGAAGTATGGAACAAAATGATAGAGGATGGTAGAGTGGAAAACGACCCGACTTCTGTACCAGATTATGTTCGGACATTAGATACATATATCTATCGCCTTAGGAAATGGATTAGGAAAAAAGAATGCGATGATAGTACACATAATTACAGGGTGAAAAAGGAATTTGAAGCTGCACCTATAGTAGATGAAATACCACCATTCGGCGAAAGGTTCTATTTTAATGAGCCCATTCAAGGTGGAACTCACTTTTTCTCATACGTAGAACAACATGTAGCCAAATACCGATTATTCAGCACAACTGAAGAATATAAAATTCTTCATTATACGATACAAGGTAGCAGTAACCAATGGTATAGGGATGTCATAGAAAGTTTTTTGTTCTGCTATTATTTGAAATTTGGAACATATTATCTTTCTGATGCGCTAGTGGTAATAATGAGAATCCTTTTACAACATAGATATACCAGTCCAAGGGCGATCAAATCATCAATAGTAAAGTATGCAGGTAATTCAGAACTGGTTTTAATAATCGACCAGGCAACCTCACCGACATTCTTCTTGGCAGAAGCAAGAAACATTGCAAAAGAATTATCTTATCCCACACGCCAAAGCATGAGTCCAATTATGCGTTCTATGAGAATTAAAGCATCAAACATATCGAAACATTTAGAAAATAATATAGTCGTTGAATCATTTAAGACCCTGAATCGATGAAATATACTCCCTATGAAATAACTGAAAGCAAACAGTTTTATTCTATTCCTATCTATCAAAGACTATTTGAGTGGGATACAGATAATATCGTTACGCTGTTAGAGGATTTGTATAAAGAATACGAACAATCTAATGGACAAGGCGATTATTATATCGGCATGTTGACTTCTACTAAACAAAATGAACTGGTCGATGGTCAACAACGTTTTACAGTTTTAATGCTGTTGGGATGCATATTGCAAGACTACTACAAAGAATGGAAAGCATTTCTATTGGTTGACAACAAACCACGTCTTGACTTTTCATCCAGACCATTGGACAATTCCTACCTTAGAACTCTTATTGAGTATAAGGAGGAAAATGACCATTCCTTCAAGAATCTTAAAATGCAAAATGGTCGAAAACAGATTAAGTTATTTATGGAGGATCCCATTCGTTTTCCTAATGCTACCCAATCCTCTTTTGCATCATACGTTTATTATCATCTATGCTTCTTCATTTCTAACCTCCCTAATGGATATAACCCAAGAGACCTCAATAAGTATTTTGAGAGAATGAACACGTCTGGAAAGAACTTGGAACAGCATGAAATCCTAAAGGTGAAACTACTCAGCAATTTAGATGAAGACATTGATAGATACATGTTGCTGTGGAATAAACTTGCAGATGTGGATACCCTACTAATTAGAAGGAGAAAGGACGAAAACCCAGAAGGAAGAAAGGCGCGAGCCCTTAAGGCAAGTATCTCAGAACTGTTTTCAGAGGATCTAATCAACGGTATTAAGAATGAAACACGTGAGAACGCTATTCCCATCGATGAAATACATCTGTCTAGTGACACTCCGAAAACCGAGCGTGAGATAAACAAAAATTCACGGTGTTCATTGACCTTCCCATATTTGTTACTACAGGTGTTATACAGGAAATTGGGAAGAAAGATTAATTGTAAGATTAACGATTTCTTCAAGCCCAACAATTTACTTTCCATTTTTGAAGAATATCTGCCATTTAATGGGAACAATGTTAACAAGCAAGACATCAAGGATTTTATGGAGATGCTGCTAAAAGCACGCCTTGCTCTAGATATTTGCTTTATTAGACCAACGGAATACGGATATTCTTTAGATATGAATCTTAATGAAGACAATGAATCCCTCAAGAAACTCCTGATGCTTCAATCTATGTTATATGTTTCTTCATCAAATTATACTAATTATAGATGGTTTAACTGGTTGATGGATGAAGTTGAACTTTATGGACTGCCTGATGAAAATTTGTTGTATTCATCATTAAAGAAAAAACTGGATGAAGAATTTCCTCTTCCAGAATATGAGATGTTAACGTATAGTGGCGATAATCGTTATTGGTTCTGGAGACTTGATTTCTATATCTGGCAACACCGTAAAGAGTTGTTCCAAAAGGACTCTCCGGAAATGACTATCGTAGAGAACTATGTTTTCAAGCGTAATCGAAGTATCGAACACATAGCCCCACAAACACCGGAGACTGATTCCAAGATGAAATGGGATAAAACTCTGGAGGATGATATTCTCAGAGATAGTTTTGGAAACTTAGTGATGATATCGCAAGGTCTAAACTCATCGTTAAGCAACGAGTCATACGAGGTGAAGGCTGCTCATGTTCAAGCTTATACAAACGGTGCTAAGTCTGGTAGTATAGAAAGCCTAAAGCTCTTAGTTGTTCACTTAGATTATAAAACTTGGAATAGAGAAACAATTAAAGAACATGGGAGAAAAATGTATCATTGGTTGGAAGATAGTTACAAATAAACTACAAGCAAACCATTACAGAAAGTGATAAGCTTGAATAAATCTCTAATACCAGTCATTACAAAGAAGTGCTTTTATGGAGGAAATCCATGAAGCACATTCTTTGTTTTTTACAGCTAATATAAAAGAGATGTGTACATCGGATGACATAAAACAAGACCTCTGCCACCAGTTGGCGGAGGTCTTTGTTTTCTTTGCAACAATAAATCAAAATATAACGTATGAAGTATAAAAAGAAATTAGAAGAAATCTTGTGTTTAATCAATAGCGCACAGGATAAATTAACTAAGTTGCTCGCAACTGCTGACGTTGAGGCTGATGTTCTTGGCCTTGATGTAACTGATTGTAAACTCGCTCCCCAAAAGAACTTCCAAAATTTTATTGAGGGTTATAGCAACAAAATTGCACGTAAGACAGGACTCTCCATTGCCGAGCATTCAGGCAAAAGCACTTTCAATCCCTACTTTGTCTACGGACCTTCAGGTTGTGGCAAGAGCCATTTGATAAACGCAATCGGACTGGAGTTTCAAGAAACTAACCCAAACAAGCGCGTGTATTATATCACGGCCCAGCAATTCCAGAGACAGTTTACTGAATCTGTCCGTCAGAATACAACTAACAATTTTATCAGCTTCTACCACTCGTTCGATATGTTGATTGTCGATGACATTCAGGAATGGTTGACTGCTTCCCAAACCCTTAAGATGTTTAATAATATTTTCAACTACCTGTTACGTAATGGTAAACAGATAATTCTTGCCTGCGACCGTCCTCCTGTAGAACTACAGGACATGGGAAAACGTATTTTGTCCCGTTTCTCAAATGGAATAGTTGTCGAGATGGAAGATCCCGATATGCAGCTACGCATTGACTTCTTGAATGCAAAATGCAATAACGACGGACTGATGATTCCCATAGATATTATCGAGTATATTGCGAAGACATCTAACGGCAATATTTGTAATCTGGAAGGTATGGTGAATTCTTTGAAGGCATATTCTGCTGTCAACAATTCCGATATTGACATGAATGTGGCTAAACGTATAGTCAGAAGTTTTATTAAAATGGACTAATAATGGATGGTCTTAACATTGAAATAATATGAAAAGTTATCGATTCGCACATTTGAATGTTCACTCACATTATTCAATAAATGATGGGTGCGCCAGCATAAAGGAATTGGTGGATGCCGCCATCAAAGAAAGAATGCCAGGTATTGCTATTACTGATACTGGCAATATGTTTGGCATTATGGAATTTTTCGACTATGTCAGTCAGATTAACATCGACAGACAGGAGAAGGGCAAGAAGCCTTTCAAACCCATCATCGGGTGTGAGTTGTATGTGGCTAAGAATGGATCAAAGGACAAAAAAGATGGTCACAAGGATTTGAAAGGGTTTCATCTGACTGTTCTAGCCAAGAACTTGATAGGCTATAAGAACCTCATGAAGATTGTGAGTGATTCTTGGACTGAGGGGTTCTATGCAAGTCCTCGAACAGATCGTGTGAATCTGGAGAAATACCATGAAGGGCTGATTGTCCTCTCAGGTAGTGCTGGCAGTGAGGTCTTTACTAAGATTTCCAATGGTGACATAGAAGGTCTGGAGAAAACTATCAAATGGTATCAACAGACTTTCGGAGAGGATTATTATCTAGAACTACAGCGTTGTGCTGATTATGATTTAAAGAGCGACACGCCAAGTGACTTGATGCTTAAACAGCAAAAGGTTAATGCCGTTCTAATGCAGAAAGCAAAGGAATTTGGCGTAAAAGTGGTAGCTACAAATGATGTCCATTATGTGGCTCCTGAAGATTTAGCAGTTTACAATACCCAACAATGCTATGCTACAGGGAAGACAATGGAAGAATTCGCCAAAACAGATACACTTCAGTTCCGCTGGTTGAGAAGCCGGAAAGAGATGTGCGAGTTGTTCTCGGATGTCCCTGAAGCTATAGCTGGTACAATGGAGATATTAGACAAGGTAGAGTTCTATGACATACACCACGCTCCCATCGTTCCAGCTATTTACATTCCCAATGGCTTTGGTGATGAGAAAAATAGCGAGGAAGATGCCTACTTGGAATACCTTTCTTTTGCCAAAGCCAAACAGATATACGGGGAATTGCTTCCAGAAAATGTATCTGACAGGCTTAATTTTGAACTAGAAATTATCAGGCAAAGAGGAGCGTCTGGCTATTTTCTCTTTTTACAGGAAGTAATCAATATAGTTCAGTCAGAACTTGACGTTTGGGTCGGTCCTGGACGTGGTTCTGCTGCTGGTAGCCTTGTTTGTTATTGCTTGGGCATTACCAAGATTGACCCTTTGAAACATGACCTGCTTTTCGAACGGTTCCTTATTCCTGGGGGTACGACGTTCCCAGACATAGATGTAGACGTCGACGATGAACGTAGAGAAGATGTTCTTGAATTGCTTCAACAGATATATGGCAAGGATTGTTGTGCTCATATTGTGGCGTTCTCAACTTTTCCTGGTGATTCTGTATTAAGACGAAGAGTTCGTGATCTGAATGTTCATGCTTGTGGATTTATTGTCGCTAATGATCCAATAACAAACTGGGCACCCATTGCTACTGTTGGTATTGAGGATTCCGAGGGTAATGATAAGATATTGAGATGTGTTCAGTATGATGGATGGAATGTGGAAAAAACGGGCCTCATAAAGTTTGATTTCATTGGGGTCAAGGCAATATCTCAAATGAGAGAAATTTGTATGCTTATTAAGACCCGGAAAGACGAGAATTTCAACATTAATACAATCCCGATTAATGATGAGAAAACCTTTAAGCTGTTTCAAACTGGTCAAACCGATGATGTTTTCCAATTCGGTTATCAAGGGATGCAGAAGTATTTGCGAGAACTTCATCCTACATGCTTTGAGGATTTGGTAATTTTGAATTGTATGTATCGGCCAGGCATAATGGAAGATATACCAACGCTCATCAAGCACCAAAAATCAAAGAGGGGAATAAAGTACATCATTCCTTGTATGGAAAAATACCTTCAGAATACTTATGGCACCATTGTTTATCAGGAACAATTGATGATGCTATCGCGCTTGATTGCAAACTTTAGCAGAGGTGAGAGCGACCTGCTGAGGAAAGCCGTCGGAAGGAGGAAAACAGATGTACTATCTGTTCTGAAACCAAAATTCTTAGAGGGTGGAATGAAGAATGGCCATAAAAAAAATGTTCTTGAAAAGGTATGGAATGAATTGGAGCGTAAAGGCATGTATGCTTTGAATAAATCTCATGCTGTTTGCTACACTTGGCTGGCTTATCAAATGGCTTATTTGAAGGCCAATTATGCAGAAGAGTTCAAACAAATCATTGAGAAGTATAATTCAGACTGATACCATTGTTGTATGTAGACATTATACAAAAATCTTATTGACAATTAATATTTCTTAGACCTCTGCCACCAGTTGGCGGAAATCTTTGTTTTCTTTGCATCATAATTCGTTTGATTATGGTAAAAGTAGAGAAATATGAGAAGTTGAACAAACCAGGATTATGGTTTGTTTGTTCGGAACATCCTGCTTCTGAACTGAAAAAGTATGTATATGACTTTGCTGTAGAATCAGGGTTACCTATTGTGGTTTATTCTGATATTCTCAAAAAGGAAATACAGAATTCTGTCATTGATCGTATAAGAACTAAATGCTTAGAAAATGCCAATACCGAAAATGAAAGAAATTGGCTGGAGCAGGAAATGATGGAATACAATAATCATGGTTTCTTCTGGTATCCTGAAGAATTGAACGATTTCATTCCGAATGGTTCCTTTTGGCGCAACTATGTTGACATTGATGAATTCAAGGTTCTTTCGTTCACAAACTGCTTTTCTAACTTATACCTTATAGAGAACTTGTCAGAGTTATGGCTTGATGAAGATGATTATTTATCACAAGATTTAATTTTGATAGAGAAAGAGGCAATTGAGTATAAGAAAACCGTAATTGTTTTTGTCTCACCTAATGATCCTTATTATGACAGTACAAGAGATTTTTAACACGAAGGCTGTGCAAGAAATAGAAACGGAGATTCTAACCTTGCAATACGAAACTGAGAAAAGAAAGCTATTCAGGGACTACGAAGGAGTCGCTATAGAGAGGCTATTGGGGATAAGAAGAAATATCCTCAATGAATATTTTGTCATGGACGAGAATTATAAGGAGTTGTTATGCGAATTCAATGAAGCTCTGAAACTACAGCTTATTGATATGCGCAATAGAACAATAAAGCTCTTTGAGTCAGTAAAAGATAACGATGTTAAAAATAACATGGTTGTTAAGGGTAAATGCTTTCTTGGATATGAATATTCCAAAATTCATCCAGTTCAGACCGTCAGAGCCAAAAAAATGTGGGCTATGTTAAATGGAACGATGGATGACTTTATGCCTCTATATGATGATGGCGCATGCACATTCGAAATAGAGACCTGGGGTGATTCTATTCATATTCAATCAGAAAATGAAATGTTGTATTTGGGGGAAGAACCTGACAACTGGAATGAAGGATTGGATAGAGAATTAACCAAGGACATGCATTTGATATTTGCATTTCATAATCTATATGAACATTTGGAATTTTCTATTTTTGACCTGCTTTGGGTGAGAGACTTTAATATCGAACTACATGCAGAAATAGACTATCACACATATAAAAGCGACGAATTTGGAGATGATCTAGATTGGGGTAAGTGTGACTATTTTGATTAAACAATAAAGAATATGAGACTTCACGAATTATTGCATCAGGTCTCGTTTGACGAGATTGTGCCGTTCATAGAACGTTATCATGGTTGGAATGCATTGGCATTGTATAAAATCCACTATGACTATCTGTGCCATTTGACACCTGAACTAGGAGAAGAGGTAGCGGCAACGGTGAGTAATGGTGAGCTTGACGAAAGCTGGCCAGAGCCGCACTTAGACGCTCATCCCTTGGAAGGAGACTATTGGGAACATTCTCTTGCCAAGGAACTGATAATAGAGCCAGATGTAAAAGCATCATTGGCTGAGATTGCTATGTGCTGTCTGTGGCACACATCGTTTTGGGGCTTCACAGAAGAGCAGAGAGATGAAAGGTTCGAGAACCTGGACTATTATTCAGAGGATATGGTTGACCACGATATAACGCGCCTACGAGCCATGAAAGTTATCCGTGCCGTAGAATCAGCTGGTGGTAAGGTTCCTTCTATTAAGGAATACTTAAAAGTACGAGCATTCCATAACACGATACGAAGCAAATGCAAGGAGTTAAAGTCACACAGAAAGGCCTTTGGAAAAGCAGGTATCCGTAGGAGTTCTGTGCGTAGCTATGCTCGCCATATCATCCGAAAAGAATATTATAATCGGATATGGGTGGCCAGTGACATCGTCAAGGCAATATTGAAATCGCCAATGTCACAGACTAAAGATATAAAGCCTTTACTTCTATGTAACCACATGCAATCATACGAATACAAAACGATGGCTTATGACAGTCAGAAACGCGTTGCATGGATGAAAGAACTGATTGAAAAATATGAAGCTTACAACTTGCCGCCACTGAAGAACTGCGTTGTCTGCATAGGCACGTCTTCCGCTCATCCCTTTAGGGTCGAGGAAGCGAACATCATAGAATGTATTGTGTCACGTTGCTCAGGTTCCAACTTGTTCTATATCTATACAGATGAAGATTTGGGGCAAGACATGAAAATAACGACAGTATTTTACGAGTAAAGCATAATCATGTATCACATTATTTAATTATCAATTATGGCACTTTGGAGAATTGTAGTTAAAAACAGCGGTAACGCTGCATGTAAGGACAAAAGGCAACGCCTTGAAAAGGGCATGTTTATTGAGACAAGTACGGTTTCGCCCGTGCCGCCTATCGGTGTTAGCAATCAACGGTCATTATTGGTTCAGCTCTTCCTGAACAAATATGGTATCGAGATTGCGACACAGAACATGACTCGTTCTTACTTTGATTGTGACAAGATAGGGTAGTAAATATGTAAATTACAAATGAACCAGCCATACTTTTTCATTGGCTGGTTCATGATCCTTTCACACCGACAATCCATTGCGATTCTCATACCTTTCAATACGCCAGTCATATTTTCCATCGACAATATCTCTGACCTCTGTGTCAGCACGATGCAATTCCATGTTTGTCAGCTGTCCTAACTCCTTGGCAAGCCAGACGAGCCATTGAGCCACATGTTCGATACTGGTGGCTGCGAGTTTGGCGAACCTGAACATCAGGGCCTTGATAGCTGAGGATTCTTCATCATAGAAGTATGACCCATGATTGCCGCCACGACAGCCAGAGCCAGATTTCGCAAAGTCAATAATGGCATCAACACAGAACTTTATCATCTCATCAACTGCATAGAGGTACTTCCCCATGCCTGTGAACATCGGTTCCTGCCAGTTGCCACGGCTCTTTATCTCATACTTTTCTTCTATCGCCTTACTGATCTGGGTGTTGAGTTCTGTAATCTTATTGTTCTTCGCGGTGATTTCATCATCAAGTTGCGTGGCCTGCGCAGTTTTCTTGGTAATCTCATCGTCAAGCTCGGAGTTACGCTTGCTTCTTAGCTTGTTGCAAGCGTTAAGCATATTGTACTCTTTACGATTTTCCGCAAGTGATTCGTCAAGTTCTTTGCGTTTCTTCTCGAACTCTTCGTAAAGTCTTTGCTGTTCATCGGCTGCTTCCTGACGCAAATCCTGTAAGGTCTCTCTGGCATATTCTTTCTCTGCCTGAAGGAGATTGCAGTCATCTATGGTGGATTGGAGGTCGTTTTGCGCTTCCTCAGTCTGCTCTTTCAGTTCATTGAGTTCCTTCTTCTGCTTCAGAAGGATATAGTCGTTACGATTCAGGTGCTCGGCTCCTGTTTCATCCTTGCTCACACCTCGCTCCATGCCCAATGAATCTGCAACCATATCCTGTATTTGCTTACAATCATTGCCATTTAGTTTATAGGATTTACCTGTCTCATGGTTCATCCAGTCCCAGATGATGTGTGCATGGAGATTGGGAATCCAGGTCTTAGGGTTGTCTGGATCTACGTAGTGTCCTTCGTCCCTATGGATGTGGATTTGGATGGCTCTTACACCCCACCTCTCATGAACCTTTTGAGCGTATCTCATCAGGTCATCCATTGTGGTGTTGGACTTAATGCGGACAACACTCTCACGGAGGGGACTGCTGCCGTTGCGTTTCTTCTTCCGGCCTTTCTTGTCGGTAATTTCGACTATCCGTTCCTGCATACGCCGACCTGTTTTCTGCTTTACCATCACTTTGATTTCTTCGTAGACATCCTGAAGGGTCTTGCCCTCCACGTCAGGTGCGACATATACATTGTTATTATGCGTCAGTTCCAGACGTACATAAATGGTACGAGGGTCGAGAGACGCGATGTACTCTGGATCACGCCTGTTATGTCGCTCACTCTGTTCGATATTGCATGGCTCGATATGGTCGCATGCTAAATTTCTGTTTCCCTTCATTATCTGTTTTAGTTTTTGTCTAATGCTTAATTTACGATGTAAGTAGGTGCCCTAATGGGGGTATCGGGGTGTGAACCCTGATCGGAGAGTCCAGAGAGAGGGTCACTCTATGGTCCAGGTTCTCAGGAGTGAAACGCCTGAGCAGGGTTTCGGGGCAGAGCCTTGAACGGGTCAAGGGCAGAGCCTTTGCCCTCGGAGAGCCCACTAACTACGCTCGTAGTTATAGTGGGCTACATCATGGGCAAGCCCATTCCTTCCCTGCAAGCAGTTGACGGCACGTCTACCAGTATTTCAATTTCGGCAGCGAAGTAACAACATTTCCGTGACATGGCGGGTCACGAAAAATTATCTTTTGTTTTTTAACACTTTCCACGACTCCGTTGAGTAACAATAATAACGTTCATCTTTCATGGAATTGCAGCATAACAGTCCCCTGCCAAGTCTTCGTATATGTTAAATTTAAAAATAAAATTTTCGCATACGGTCTGTCTCGTCCAGATGTGTTACCTTTGCCGCCAAATTAATTAATCAACACAAAAATTATACAGACTATGGAAGTTATATCAATTGAGCGCAGTACCTACGAGGAACTGCTGACGAGCTTCAACAGTTTCGTCACAAAAATGAAGGAGATGGCCGGTAGAGGCAATGACAAAGGGTTGAGTGATTGGCTCGATAACCAAGACGTGTGCCAAATGCTGAGCATCAGTCCAAGAACATTACAAACGCTTCGTGACAACGGGACGTTGGCCTATTCTCAAATCAACCGCAAGGTGTACTATAAGCCTGAGGACGTGGAGAGTATTCTTCATGTTGTGGCTGGTAAGGATAATAATAGCAAGTTGTGTAACCTCAAAACGAACAGCCTATGAACGAACTAATAATGCCTCATAACGTTGGCGTGAAGAATGCGCTGGAGAATATGAAAGAGATACTTACCCTATACAAGAAGGTGATAGGCAACTATCGTCCGTTATTGGATGGTGAACGCTACCTGACAGACAGAGAGGTGGCTGGTATCCTGAAAGTCAGCAGACGAACGCTACAGGAATACCGTAATGATGGTGTGATACCTTATATATTATTGTGTGGCAAGGTGCTCTACCGTGAGAGTGATTTGGAGAGGGTTCTGGATAGTTGCTATCATCCTGCATATAAACGATGGTGAAAAAGAAATATCCTGCAGCGGTTCAGTGGTTCGTGTGCTGAAGGAACATAACGCAGAAAGACGGATGACAGACTTCGCTAATCATTCGTCTTTCTGCTTTGAAGCTTTTGGGGCGCTGTAATCTATGCCATCTTGAGATTCCTAAATGAAGCATTAAGCTTATTGCCAAGCATCGTCAGGTCATTGTCAAGTTTCTGGCTTGTGATTTTCGCGTAAATCTGGGTGGTCACGATATTGGTGTGTCCCAATACACGGCTCACGCTCTCAATAGGCATTCCTTTTGAAAGAGCCAATGTTGCAAACGAGTGCCTTCCACAATGATAGGAGATGGCTTTCTCAATGCCGCAAGCTGTCATCACTGTTTTCAACTTCTTGCACATCGACCAGTAGTTCATCTTGCCAAACACCAGCTTGTCTTCCTGCAGGTGCTTGTAGCGGCCGATAATCTGCAAGGGGACGTCCATCAGCTTCACTTGGAAGGGGATATTCGTCTTGTGACGCTTGCTGATAATCCACTTGTCGCCGTTGATGTCCACGATGTTGTCCGTCGTCAGGTTCTTCACGTCGATGAACGAAAGGGCGGTGAAGCAAACAAAGACGAAGATGTCACGAACGAAGGCAAGATTGTCATCCTCGAACTCATGGGTTACGACAGCCTTCAGTTCTTCTTCGGTCAGGAACTCCCTTTCCTTGCAGTTCGGACTGATGTGGAATTGGGCAAACGGGTTACGGGGAATCTTGCCATTGTAGTGCGCCCTCAGCACAACACCTTTCAACCACATACACCGCTGCCAGATAGTACCATTTGCCAGTCCTCGGTCTGTACTGAGATAAGCAGCGAAGTCCTTGATGAACTCTGGCGTCAGCTCCAGCATCGACATATCCGTGCGACGGTAGTGCGACTGGATGAATTCTGCCACATCCTTCCGCGAACGCTCCATAGCCCAAAGCGTACTTGCAGCCCTGTCCTTGCCCACACGTTTCTTCTGGTTTGCAATATCCTTGTCAAAAGCACTCAACAACGTTTCGTACTCGCTGCCAAAACCCTGATAGGAATTGCGCACCATCTCTGCCGTCACGAAAGCCTCCCTATCCGAAAGGTGCTGATAGTGCTTGATGATCTGCGCCTTGATGTTATCCAGTTCGCGGTTAATCTGCAATGCCTCCTTGCTACGGCCTTTGGCACAGTTGCCCTTCACATCCCACATGTCAAGCGGGATCGTCTTCTTACAACTGAACTGCGACTGAGTCCCGTTAATCGTAACCCTGCCCATCACAGGCACCACGCCATTCTTCTCCTTACTCTTGTTCACATAGAACAGAATGTTAAAAGTACTTCTCATGTTTCTTACGCCTTTTTTTATTTTGGCTGCAAAACTACTATATCTTTTGGCATCCATCGCTATGCAAATTGTAGCAGTTTGCGGAATAAAAAACGGGTGGTGAACAGGCGGTTGTAGGTGTCCCATTCTGCCCCAATTTGCTTAGTCGATAAACCTGTATTAGTACCCTGTTTTCGGGTTACGAATTAGAAACCTAACTCCTTCACCAATCTTCCCAAGTTTGCTATTAGACCCAAATTGGACTTCCTCGTTTCTCCCCGTCTTGCCTATATTTCAGGCTGAATTGCGTTAATCTTCCAAAATCGCTTCGCTTTTACAAGCTTTTTTCGTTATGCGAACCTTCGCATAACGAAAAAAATGCGAACTTAGCAAAAATGCGAACCTAATTCTGCTGTTTCCAGTGGATAAAGTG
>Ga0247609_10002161_pt1 | contig 21388 bp, 12 predicted proteins | sample 172DNAGHGlowgp2_FD_193487 | JGI IMG/M metagenome (GOLD analysis project Ga0247609, IMG submission 193487) | Sheep rumen microbial communities from Palmerston North, Manawatu-Wanganui, New Zealand - 1728 DNA GHGlow gp2 | ecosystem: Host-associated > Mammals > Digestive system > Stomach > Rumen ...
CCAGATGATCGTCTTCTGCGGCGGTTTCTCCAACAGCGACGTGCTTGGCTCTGCCAAGGGCTGGGCTGGCGCCTTCCTCTTCAACCCGAAGGCCAAAGCTGCCCTCGACCGCTTCTATGCCCGTCCCGACACGCTCTCGCTCGGCATTTGCAACGGTTGCCAGCTGATGGTTGAACTGAACCTATTAGGGCTGGCCCCCCTGTCGTCCCCCGAGGGGGACACGGATGTAAAGTCCTCTAATAGCAAAACAACAGAAGCCCCCGCGGGGGCCGTAAGGGGGGCCGCTATGCTCCATAACACCTCCCACAAATTTGAGTCGGCCTTCCTCGGCCTGACCATCCCCGAGAACAACAGCGTGCTCTTCAAGTCGCTCTCCGGCAGCAAACTCGGCATCTGGGTCGCTCATGGCGAGGGCAAATTCCATCTGCCTCAGCCCGAAAGCGCATACAACGTAGTGGCCAAATACAACTACGACGCCTATCCCGCCAACCCCAACGGCTCGGACTACGCCGTCGCCGGCCTCTGCTCTGCCGACGGTCGCCATCTCGCGATGATGCCTCACTTGGAGCGAGCCATCTTCCCCTGGCAGTGCGCCTACTATCCCGCAAGCCGCAGCAAGGACGAAGTGACGCCCTGGATCGAAGCCTTCGTCAACGCCCGCATCTGGTGCGAAGCTCACACTGCATGATAAGCCATTAGTCTATAACTTCTTACGCCCATACATTATGAACTCAGCACTTTCTAAAATGTCAGCGGGACACGGGTTTAGTGTCCGTCATTTCTCCATCGCCATTCTCGTTCTCCTCACATTCGGCTTCACCGCCTGTGGCGACAAGGAAGACATTGTGGATCCCGAAAGCCCGACGGTTCCACAAATCAACCCTTCGACTCCCATCGGCTCTGAAGACTATGTTGAGGTGCCGACGGACGGCGCCACAATCGCCAAAGGTGATCTCAACATCAGTTTTGCTGAACAAACATTCGACAAGAAAACAAAAGTGGCTGTGACAAAAGTGGCTAAGGGTGAAATCGTTGGGGAAGACGAAGCGTCTGAGTTCTATCAGCTCGTGATGCCGGCTTCCAACAAGAAGCCGATAACCGTGAGCTTTCAGTGTGATGAGCCGGACGATGACATCTATGTCATTGCCTATACGCCCAGTATCTCCAAACATCTGCTCGATGTCGTTGAATACTGTCCCGTCATCTGTGAGACCACCTACGACGGAGGCAAATACGTCGCCACGCTACCGGCTTCACAGAATGGGGACATCGACGAGGATATCGCCATCTCAGTTGGTCTGGGACACAGGGCCGTATTCAGCAACAGTGCAGGCATCAATAAGTCAAGGGCTACACGCGCCATCGAAGGCGAAAGCGAAGGTAAGATATCCTGGTATTTTGCTACCGACCGCAAATTCGAGACCGACAATACCTCAGCTTTGACAACGACCGTGGACCGCATCAACAGCTACATGCACGATGCGATCAAGAAGATTGACCAATTGGGATTTAAGCTCACCAAACCTGAGCGCAGAATCCCCATCACCCTCTTCAAGAAGACGAAGCAAACAGCGGAACTTTGGGGCGTATTCAAGCAACACTACGCCGACGACACGAAGAGCTGGTTCTCCATACGTGAGGATATGCTCACGGACGTCAACGCCGATCAGAAAGACGTGAAAGCCACTATCTTCCACGAACTCCTCCACTATTTTCAGGCCGACTACGACCAGCGCGTACCCTTCCAGAAATTCAGAGCATGCAACGGTGACGAACTGCTCATGTACGAGGCAGGCGGACAGTGGATTGAGAAATTCGTTTATGGCAAAATGCCCAACATCAATGATAAGATGAAACATTTTGTCAAAGGGCTTAACGACATCAATGGTATCTATGCCAATCTCGAACTGGCCAAAAGTGACATTCTCGGCATATTCGATATCGGCAAGGCGCGCCAGTGCCACGGCTACGGGATGGCTTCACTTTGGGAATACCTGGCCTTTGAACTGGGCGACAAGGCCATCGTAGGGCTTTACGACGAATGGGCCCGCGATGTCTCAGGATGGGGGATAAACAATAAGACTACCTATCAGACAATCAAGGACTTTGCCAAGAACAAGGGCTCCTACCTGTTCTCTGGTGGCTACGAGTCGTTCCTGCTTCAATGTGCAAACGGTAAAATCGCCCCCGATTTCTCAGCCTTCAGCTTTGACTCAGAACAAAAGATGATGATGACATCATCTACATCCATTGATTTTGAAGGTATTAGCTACGCCTACGGTTTCGATGCCAAGGAGATATTCCTCAGATGGACAAGCGCGGAATCACTCAGCGGAAAAGCCCTCGTTATTACGCCCCAGACAAAGGATCTTAAAACCTACGTCTATGCTGACAATAAACTGGTGCGGAATGACCCCTTGACCTACCCCGACTCACTGGTCATTTCGGGTTCGGAGCTTGAGAAAATGCGAAATGATGGGGTTATTGTCTCACATTATTACATGCTCACCACACGCTATGTCGGTTCGGAAAAGCCTGTGAACTACGGCATCAAGGTAGAACTGGTCAACGAATCGTTCTCCGTCGCGCCCACACAACTCGACTTCACGGCCGACGGTGGCACACAGAGCACTTTCATCAATTATGGATCTTACAGCAACTACGGAGCAGAAGTGCGCCCCGAAGGCCACGGGTGGTGCGGAGTGGCAGCACCTGGCGGTCCGTCGGGAGAAATCAAAGTCACCGTGCAGCCAAACAACACCAACAAGCAGCGCGAATGCATCGTGGATTGCTACGTGAAGCCCAATAGCAGTTCCCCTGACTCCGAGAAAGTTAAGATGCCAGTAAAGATTACCCAGGAAGCCGGCAACAGCAACGGCGGAATGTATCATATCGTGGCATATCTGACCGGAAGGATTAGCGCGAATTATACGACTAAGTATCAGAATGGATCTGTGGGTACGGGTACCACTACCTTCGATGTCGATTTTTACGCAGAGACTGACATAGAATACACTGGCGGCACTTTGCAAGTCCAGATATCGGACGACGACTCAACACCCGAGACGTTGTCATTCAGCATCTCGAACCTCACCGGTGACTATACCGGAAGTGTTGCCCATAATATCAAGTACGAAAGAGAAACAGGCATCAGCTTTGCTACAAAGATTGTCAGAGATGCCAACAACTACACCAAGTTGACGATGGAAATCAGCAGTTTACCCGTCGAAGCGGAATCTATTTTTAAAAGCGACTACGACTCCGGTGGAACACTTTGGTTCATTGGCAGCGGGGAGAACGGGTTGCAAAATATAACTTTCAATTACCATTGGGAAGAAGATACGACCGATGGCATGTATGGCCCCGTCAACGGGCACAGGTCGGGAGATGCCACCTATAGTAGTGATTCCAATAACAGGATTGCTCTCAAATTCGGTTTCGGACGCAAATCCGACAGCGCAGCACCCAGCCGTGTGATGCCGCAGAAGTCATTCCCGAAGATGCCTTGGAACGCTGCAGCAACGGAATTCGGCTCCGCGCTGCCGACGCATGCCGAAGCGGCTGTACAATGAAAACGAATACGCCATTATCCATTGTCCATTGTCCATTATCAATTATCAATTGTCCATTGTCAATTATCAATTATCCATTATCCATTATCCATTATCCACTAAATCGTGCTCGCATTATTTAAGACCTTCTTCCACATCGGGCTCTTCACCATTGGTGGCGGCTACGCGATGATACCGCTCATCGAGGCGAAGATCGTCGATGAGAAGCAATGGATCACGCGTGAGGAGCTGCTCGACCTGATGGCTGTGGCGCAGTCCTGTCCCGGCATCTTCGCCGTGAACATCGCCATCTTCATCGGCTACAAGCTGCGTGGCGTGGGCGGAGCGCTGATATCCACGTTGGGATGCATCCTGCCATCGTTCATGATCATCCTCGCCATCGCACTCTTCTTCCGTCAGTTCCAGGACAACCCCTGGGTGGCACGTGCCTTCCGGGGAATCCGTCCCTGCGTCGTTGCCCTCATCGCAGCGCCCACATTCAAGATGGCGAAGACGGCTCAGATCGGCTGGACTAACGTCTGGATTCCCGTCCTCGGTGCCTTCCTCATCTGGATGTTCGGCGTCTCACCCATCTGGGTCATTGCCGCTGCCGGTTTTGGGGGTTATCTGTATGGGAAAATCGTGGCCCCCCTCCCCGCTCCCCCTCAAGTGGGAGAGTCATCACCTGACAAGAAATGACATTCCTTCCTTTATAATCGTTATCTATAATGCATAAAGTTTCACCCTCTCAAATACATTCCACTCTCCCCCTTTAGGGGTAGTGAGTGAAAAAGACGATTGACTAAACGTCAATCGACCACGAACGACCGAAGCAGAACTCCTCTGCTGAGGACGGACACGGGGAGGGGGTCTTTTATTATGATTTATCTTCAACTCTTCTATACCTTCTTTCTCATCGGCCTCTTCGGCTTCGGAGGCGGTTATGCGATGATTTCCATGATCCAGGGCGAGGTCGTGACCAATCACCATTGGATGACGATGGGCGAGTTTACTGATATCGTCGCTGTGTCACAAATGACACCGGGCCCGATTGGTATCAACTCTGCTACCTACGTTGGTTATACCGCGGTCGTCAATGCTGGCGGTGCCCATTGGATGGGCGTTCTCGGTTCAGTCACAGCCACTTTCGCTGTTGTCCTGCCCTCGTTCATCTTAATGTTGCTCATTGCCAAGTTTTTGATGAAGTACAAGCATCACCCCATCGTTGAGCACATCTTCTCCGGCTTACGCCCTGCCGTCGTCGGACTGTTGGCCGCAGCCTGCCTGCTACTGATGACACCGGAGAATTTCTCCACGCCCTCCGAATCGCCGTGGCAGTTCTGGATCAGCATTGCCATCTTCGTCCTGACCCTCGTCGCCTGTCAAGTCTATAAGATCAATCCCATACGTGTGCTCCTCTTCTGCGCACTCGTCGGCATTCTCCTGTTCTAAAGCTGCGATGGACCTTCAGCGCCGAGCTTAAAACGCAAGGCCCCTTCCTCCGCTACGTCGTAGGTGCTCCACCCTACCCTTTCCGCATCTTCCCGTAAGCCTTTTCGTTGCCAAGGCTTTAGGCAGGCATCGAGCACCAGCAGACGAGGAGCATATCTCGTTGCCAACTCGCCTAATAGCGCCCCCTCAAAACCCTTCGTGATCCACAACACATCCACGCCGACCCTTTCCCCGCTGCTGCCTGCGGCTTCACCGCTGCCGTCTATCATCACAGCCTTGAACCCCTTCACGGCCACGGCCGACCGACCTTCCAACACCTCGGGTCTGCGTGTCAATCTCCTCTGCCAAAAGCTCTTGGCAATAAATGCCAACCCAGAATCCGCCTGTTCGGGTTCGGGCATCAGCAACCAGCTCTGTTCCGGCGAGGCGATGAGATGCAAGGCCGGACAACGGCGATTGTGATACACCACCACTTGCGGCTCTGCCTTTCGGCTCCAAAAATCATGAATGAGCGCCCCTGGCCATTGTGCCACCTGCGACATCAGCCACAACTGCGCACCGACAAGCCACGACAGCCCTTTCGTCAGGAAAACGGCACCGCCCATCCACACACAGGACAGCAGCAGGATGCCGAAAAACAGATACAGGATGAGTGTCGTCAGCGGAATCAGCACGATGCTCATCACGACACCGTAAGTCGGCAACTGATGGAAATAATAGGCCACCAACGGCCACGTCAGCAACTGAGCGCACAACGACACGGCAACGATCTTGGCAGGCCAGAGAAGATGATAGCGCTCCAGCCAGAAGATCTGAAAGCGCCAATGCTTGAAAGCCCTCATGTACAAAGGACGATAGACAACCAAGATGCCGGCTACGGCCAGGCACGACAACTGCGCTCCGGCATCGAACAGGAACACGGGACGACACAACAGCATCACTACGATGGTGAGCACGAGATAATGTATAGGCGCACTGCCATGGCGCAGCAAACTGGCCAGGACAAAGAAGGAAGTCATCAAGGCGGCACGAACCAACGACGTCGGCAAACCGGCAACGAAGGCATACAGCCAGATGAGCACAATAATGCTCACGCCCAACGGTTTACGCCATCGTGACATTAACATCCAGCCATTGAGCCACGCCAACAGCAAACCGACCATAATGCCCAGATGCAACCCCGACAGCGCCAACAGATGGCTCGCACCCGCCGCAGCATAAACGTCACGGGTTTCGCGGTCCAGATGCGAACGGTCGCCTAAGGTCATCGCCGCCATGATTGCCAGTGTATCTTCCTCCATGCCAAGCCTCACCATGTGCGTTTCCACCCTTTCACGAAAAGCCAACGCATTCCTTTTGGCAGAAGCCATCCAGGAGGTGGTGTCTTCCTCGCCTTGAATCCAGCGCCACCGCACATAGTCGAACTCATCGGGATTGCCGCGATTTACGGGTGGCCGCTCCATCGCATTCCATGCCTCATGAACCTCTGAGGCATAAACGGCATAACGCATGAAACCCACCGAAGCGAAGAACAACATGACGACACCGGGGAACAGCCAGCTACGGAAGCCGGAACGATCGCGACGGCGCCACAACAACAGGGACATCAGCAGCAACAGGATACAAAAGCCCCACGCAGCCCATTCTAACCACGCGGGGACAATAAATCTCTGATAGAAAAGGACGTCAGCCGTCGCGATGCCAGCCATCAGCGACAGGGCGATCAAGACTACCGGATAAGGCATAACTGCTTCAACGCATGCACTTCGGCCACGGGATCCGGCTTGCCGTAGAGCGCACTACCTGCCACATAAACATCGACGCCGGCAGCTGCCAGTCGCGGTGCCGTCGTACGGTTGACGCCGCCATCGACTTCGATGAGCGCCTTGGAACCGGTGCGCGTAATCAGTTCCCGCAGACGGCGAACCTTGTCCAGACTGTGTTCGATGAACTTCTGAGCGCCGAAGCCCGGATTCACGGTCATCAGCATGACCACATCCACGTCGCAGATGATTTCCTCGAGCGTCGAAACGGGCGTCGAGGGGTTCAGCGTCACGGCAGCGCGCATTCCGGCCTCATGAATCTGCTGGATGGTGCGATGGAGATGCACGCAAGCCTCCTGGTGAACGTTCATAATGGCGGCTCCGAGGTCACGGACCTGCGACACAAACTTTTCGGGCTGCACAATCATCAGATGCACGTCCAGCGGTTTCTGCGTCAGACGGGCTACGTGTTCCAACACGGGGAAGCCGAAAGAAATGTTCGGCACGAACACGCCGTCCATCACATCCAAGTGCAACCAATCGGCTTCCGAACGGTTGAACCACTCCATCTCCGACTGCAGGTTGGCAAAGTTAGCGGCCAACAGGCTCGGGGCGATCAGGCTGTGCTGACCTGCCCCCTGTGTTCTCAGTTCTATCATAGTGGTCTGAACGTCCGTGCGAAAGCGCGGATTTTATGAATCGTGGAAGCTTTGGGACCTATACACCTATTGCCGCGGGAAGCGGTCCTGATGGTTGCGGCAAGTTGTTCGGCAGTGACAATCTTCGTCAGCTGCACTGGAATGAGTAAGGGTTTCTCCATAGGCAGACGCGTTTAGTTGCGTTGTTCTATTTTATTAACGTACACACATCATCGTTTATTGTGCAATGATGCGAGAACAATCTGTTAACGTCAGTTAAATACTTTCATCGCCTTAAGCCATGACCGCAGGATGCATTTTCCACCGTTTCACTTCCCTTTTGCTTAATTATTTCCACTTTTTAAGCATCAGAAAGAAGCAAATTGTTAAAAAAAAGAGCCAAAATGCTTCTTTTTTTGAGATTTTTATTGTCGTTAACAAAAAAAGCGTTAACTTTGCACCGTTTTGTAGGATTCCTGTGCCCAGGAGCCTGCAATTACACCTTATTATATATATAAGGCGGCAACAATTTATATGTAGATTTAAGGTTGACAGGATACAAGAAAAAGCAAAAAAAATAGAGATAACAAGTTCTATGTTTAATTCAAAGAGAGTATTTATGGAAAAAAGACTTTCAATGTTTCTGGCCTCTCTGTTCTTCATGGTAGGAGCAGCAGTGGCTCAGGTTCAAGTGAAGGGTACCATCATCTCTGCAGATGATGGCGAACCTCTGCCCGGTGCCTCAATCAAGGTACTTGGCACCAAGACGGGAACCACGACAGACATGAATGGTGACTTCGTCATCACGGTTCCAGCGAACGACTCCCGTTTGGAGATTTCTCACATCGGTATGCTCCCCCGTGTCGTCAAGGCACGCACCGGCATGCGCATCGCCCTCGACACGGATGAACATTTGCTGGACGACGTCATGGTTGTCGCCTACGGTACGACCAAGCGTTCCACATTCACAGGTTCGGCTGTTGAAGTGAAGAGCGAGGACATCACAAGTCACGTCAGCTCCACGGCTACCAATGCCCTGATCGGTAAGGTGGCCGGCGTCCAGGCCACAGGCGTCAGCGCCGGTCCTGGCAGCGCGCCCACGATCCGCATTCGTGGCTTCGGTTCGATGGAAGCCAGCACGACCCCGCTGTACGTGCTCGACGGTGTGCCCATGGCAGCCGGTGTGGTCACCATCAACCCCAACGATATCGAGAGTATGTCCGTCCTGAAGGACGCCAGCGCTACCGCCCTCTATGGCTCACGTGCTGCCAACGGTGCCATCATCATCACCACGAAGAAGGCCAAGGGCCGCCAGGACGCTGAGGTCACCTTCGACGCTAAGTGGGGTTCCAACTCACGTCTCGTGCCTAACTACGACGTCATCACCGACCCCGGACAGTACTACGAGACTCAGTTCGCCAGCCTCTACAACTGGCGCAAGAACCTCGGCGCTTCCGACCAGGATGCTTATCGCTGGGCTAACAGCAATCTCTATAATCCAAATAACGGCGGTCTGGGTTATCAGGTTTACACCGTTCCCGAAGGTCAGAACCTCATCGGTACCAACGGCAAGCTGAACCCCAAAGCCACCCTCGGCTACTACGACGGCCAGTACTACTACACGCCCGATGACTGGTACAACGAGACTTATCACAACTCGTTCCGTCAGGAGTACAACGTCAGCGTCAGCGGCGGCACAGATCGTCTGAGCTACTATGCCGGTGTCGGCTTCCTCGAGGATGGCGGTACGGTCAACAACTCCGACTACAAGCGTTACACCGCTCGCACCAACGTAGAATACAAGGCTAAGAAATGGCTCAAGCTGACCACCAACATGGGCTTCACACACCGCGACAGCCAGTCGCCGGTTTATGGCTCCACATGGGCCAGCAGCGGCAACCTGTTCTACATCACCAACAACATGGGTGCTATCTATCCTTTGTATGTCCGCACGATGGGTCCCGACGGCAAGCCTCAGATCCAGGTGGACAACGGCATCACTATCTATGATAGCAACCAAACCAATCAGGCTCGTCCGTCTATCGTCGGCAACGCAGTCCGCGACAACGAGTACGACCGTCGTCGTGGCTACGGTGACATTTTCAACGGCCAGTGGCAGGCTACCATCACCCCCATCGAGGGTCTTGACATCTGGGCTCAGCTCGCTGCCACCAGCATCAACAGCCGCACCAACTACCTCTACAGCCGCTTCGGTTCCGGTGGTGGCGGTTACGACGGTATCGGCTACACCAGCCACAGCCGCACGTTCAACGTCAACCAGCAGTATATGGCTAACTGGCAACGTGAGTTCGGTCTCCACAACGTCAACATCCTCGTAGGTTACGAGAACAACCGCGAGACCTCTCAGGAGCTCTCCGGCGAGAAGGATCACCTGTTCAACCCCTTTGTGGGCGAACTGAACAACGCACTCTCTCACACCAACGAGCACACCAGCTCTTACACCGACCACATCTTCCGTCAGGGTATTCTCGGTAAGGTCGCTTACGACTACGCTGAGCGCTACTTCGTGGATGCCAACATCCGTCGCGACGGCAGCTCCATCTTCGCTCCCGGTCACCGCTGGGGTACTTTCGGCGGTGTAGGTCTGGGCTGGCAGGTGAACAAGGAAGCCTTCATGAAGAATGTCACTTGGGTGGACCTCTTGAAGCTCAAGGCCAGCTTCGGTGCCAACGGTAACGACGGTGGCATGGGTTGGCACGCTTACGCTGACACCTACAGCACTTCTTACAACGACGAGACGAAGGAATACACCATCTCTCAGACGGGTAAGGGTAATGAGAACCTGACTTGGGAAAAGAAGCACATGTGGAACTTCGGTGTTGACTTCTCGTTCTTCAACTATCGCTTGAACGGTACCATCGAAGTCTATACCGGCCGCACGAAGGACCTCCTCTACACCAAGGACCTCCCCCTCTCCTCCGGTATCAACGCCAACACCTATCCCACCAATATCGGCGAATTGCTCAACCGCGGTGTTGAACTCTCGTTGGACGGCGACATCGTTCGCACGAAGGATATCAAGTGGAACGTGAACGTTGCTTTGGCTCACAACCACAATGAATTCCTGCACCTCGATCCCGCTGACGAAGCAGCCGGTGGTATCAAGTACAGCAACAGCATCATCCGTGTCGGTGGTTCCATCGCACAGGCTTACATGCTGAAGTATGCCGGCACCTATCAGGGCACCTACAAGGGCGAAGTTCCTGAGAACAACAAGTTCCAGGCCGGTCAGGCTCTGTGGTATGCCAAGGAAGTCCAGAAGAATTCCGAAGGCAAGACCCTCTATGAAGCCGATGGCAAGACTCCCCTTTACACCGGTAAGGACATCGTCGTCAACTCCATCGACGCCGCTGACAAGTACGACCTCGGCAGCGTGCTGCCCAAGGTGATCGGCGGTTTCGGCACGAGCCTCGACCTCTATGGCATTGACCTCAGCGCTCAGTTCAGCTTCCAGCTCGGCGGTAAGACCGTTGACGGTGCTTATCAGGCCCTGATGCAGAACGGCCGCGCTCAAGGCCAGGCTATGCACAAGGATCTTCTCGATGCTTGGAGCGCAGACAACACTGGCAGCGATATTCCTCGCCTGGTCTATGGCGACACCGACGCCTCCTCGCAGAGCGCTGCCGACCGTTGGCTCACCAGCAGCAACTATCTCACGCTGAACAACCTCACCGTAGGCTACACCTTCCCCAAGCAGTGGATGAACAAGCTGCAGGTGCGTAGCCTCCGCATCTTCTTCGCCGGTGAGAACCTCTTCCTGCTCACTGCCCGCAAGGGTCTCGATCCTCGCTACACCACGGGTGTCGGCAGCTTCACCACGGGTGCCGGTATGGCAACCAGTTCCTATGCTTCCATGCGTAGCCTCACCGCTGGTCTGACCGTGAAGTTCTAAATGATAAACGTAAAACGATAATCATTAAAAGAAAAGAATATGAAAATCTACAAGATATCCCTTCTCACCCTCGGTGCAGCTCTCTTCATGACGGCGTGCAACGATATGGACGAGCAGATCTACGAGGGCGGCACGCTGACCACCGACCAGGTGACAGAGACCAATATGGCTGTTCCCTCACGTGTTGATGCCTCGTTCGCGGGTATGTACAATATGATGGCAGAGGCCCACTCGGTGTTCCCCAACAGCAACCGTGCCGACGACTTCGGTTTCGTCATGAGCATGATCTCTCTCTCCCTTGAGGGTGCTGACGCCTTTGCAGCAGACAATGGTTACAACTGGTTCAGCACGGCCAGCGAATATTCTGACCGCGACCCCAACTACGCTAACCCATACATCCGCTACACCATTCCTTATCGTCAGGCTGGTATTGCCAACGGTTTGATCAAGTCCCTCAGCAACATGCTGGAGATCAATCCCACCGACACGCTGACCCGCAACAAGCTCGGTCAGGCTTACGCCATCCGCGCCTTCGACTACTTGGCACTTGCCCCCTACTTCCAGGGCCGCTATGCCGAGCACAAGGACGATCCCTGTATCCCCTTGCTGGGCACCGACGACGATTTCGACTACACCAACAACCCCCGTGCTACGGTGGCTGAGGTGTACAAGCAGATCCTCTCCGACCTCGACAGCGCTATCGTTTATCTCGAAGGTTATGACCGTGGCGTTGACTACACCAATGCTGAAGCTTATAAGGCTTCGGCCATGAACAAGATGTATGTTGACCTCAACGTAGCTTACGGTCTCCGTGCCCGTGCTAACCTCTACATGGAGAACTGGGCTGAGGCTGCTGCCGATGCTGAGAAAGCCCTCAAGGGCTATGCTCCCGCCAGCATGGCTGAGGTCAGCAGACCCGCTTTCTGCAGCCTCCTGGAGACGAACTGGATCTGGGGTATTCTCATCTCCGAGGCTCAGGGCAGCGACTACGGCTACTGCACCAGCGCCAGCTGGACCAGCGCCTTCACCGGCAACGGTTATGGCCCTGCCACCGGCAACGTGCCCCGCATCAACAAGCTGCTCTACGACAAGATTCCCGACACCGACGTCCGTAAGGGCTGGTGGCTCGACGGAACCAAGCACTCCGACAACTGGGCCGCTATGGTCTGGACCGATCCCAAGAACGGCAAGACCGCAAAGGGCGACGACATCGCCGACTTCGTGGATTCCGAGGGTAACAAGATTGAGTTCGACCCCTACACCAACGTCAAGTTCGGTATGAAGAGCGGATGCAGCGATGTCACCAACATGAACGACTGGCCCCTGATGCGTGCTGAGGAGATGATCCTCATCAAGGCTGAAGGTCTCGCCAAGAGCGGTAAGGAAGCTGAAGGCCGTGCCGTGCTCGAGGACTTCGTCAAGGCTTACCGTGACCCCGCCTACAGCAGCACTGCCGCTGGACGTTCGCTGGCCGACGAGATCTGGTACCAGCGTCGTGTAGAACTCTGGATGGAAGGTTTCGACGTGGCTGATGCCCGTCGTCTCCACAAGCCCATCGTACGTTTCATCCCCAATCGCGAGAGCAACTGCCCTGCAGCATTCATGTTCAACATCGATGCTGACGATCCCTGGATGAATATGCGCTTCCCGCAGACCGAGGTTGATGCCAACCACGGCATCGTGGACAACGAAGGTGGCACACAGCCGCAGAGCGAGCAGAATCCTGAACTTCGCGACGGCGTGACCGACTAATTCCCTTAGGTTTTTTATCATAACTTCAAAGTTACACAACTATGAGAAAGAATATTTTCAAATATGCCTTTATGGCAGCCTGCGCAACAGTTCTGTTGGCAGCCTGCTCGAAGGAAGAGAAGATCGAGGTCGGCGATTGGAACTCCACGTCCGACTATGCCGTTGTGTCGTTCGTTGAAACCAACAAGACGATTGAACTCGATCCCACAGAAAGTACGACCGACACGCTGCACATGAGCCGTCGCAACCCAGAGCTGAGCGAGGCTATCGAGGCTGAACAGAAGCGCGTTGAAGAACTCCTTCAGAAGGACGGTCTGAGCAAGGAGGATAGCACGAAGCTTATCGAGGGCTTAGAGGAGTCCATCGCCAAGATGAGCAAGGCGAACCTGCCTGCCATTGAAGTGCCCATCGTCATCACCGACGATGGTGGCAACGAAACCTTCACCATCTCTTCGGCTAAGTTCGAAGAGGGCGAATGGCTCGGTAAATACACCATCAGCTTCCCAAAAGCTGAAGTCGGCACAACCTACTCCGTTCAGTATGCTGTGAAGGATCCTCAATACGTCTCCTACTATTCCAGCGATGTCACCGCTACGTTCTCTGTAACACGTGTCAAGTGGGTATCCGTAGGCAAGGCAGACTTCTACGACTGGTATTTTGAGAAGAACAGCGAGGTTGAAGTCCTGATGAAGGACGGCGACCCCACGATGTTCCGCATTATGCATCCTTACGACATTATTGCCGCTGGTGCTCAGTCCGTTCCCTCTTCAGACTATGTTCAGCTCAACCTTCTCAAGGTCGGTCAGACGCTCGAAGGCGTGAAGATTACCCAACCTGACCTCGTGTACTTCACACCCATCCACACGGGTTATGTTCATCCCCGCTATGGCGCAGAAGTGGTCACTTGGCACCCCGCTGACCTGTATGCTTCGCCCAGCGAGGATATGTACCTCAAGAGCTACGTAATGGGTTATCAGAAGAAGACTATCGAAGGCAAAGAATACACCATCCCCGGTGCCATCAACCTCGCTCCTTATTACTATATGAGTGGCGTTGGCGGTTGGAATGCTACATCTGAGGATCCCGGTAGCCGCATCATTTTCGATGGCTTTAAGCTCAAGTATGAGGCCGACATCTTCACCGAAGGTGACTTCGAGTGGGAGCCCGTCTTCGAAGGTGCACTCACTTCGACGAAGTTGGAACAGTCTGGTACTGGTGTCCTTTACAAGGGTAAGTGCGTTGCCACAACTGACGATGCCGACAAGCGCTTTGAAGAGGCTTACGGAACACCCTATCTGTTTAAGGAGCCTTATGCTGAAGGCTATGACATCGTCTTCTTCGTCAAGAATGGCCGTATCAGCATTCCTAAGGACTATGCTGAAGCCTTCGAGTATCAGGAAACCGGTCTCGAAGCAGCTAAAGAGCCTATCTATGCCAAGATCAATCCGTCGTCGTCATCCTTCGCCGACAATGAAGTGATTCTGGACATAGACTTCGTATTCCTTGACAACGAGGGCAATGCTAAAACATTCGCAAAAGATAAGCTCACGTTGGCATACATCACATGGAGCAAGGTTGCTACGGGCACATTCTACTATGTCATGTTCTCCGATACCGATGATCCCGAACCCGATCCCGGCTACAGCCTCTACAAGCGCGACGACAAGGACAACGTCTTTAAGATCGGCGAATGGTTGAAGGGCACAGATTTCATGTTCACTTGGGATAAGACCAGCAACAAGTGCGTCGTTCTCGAGCAGGCCATCAACTACGAGCATCCGTCATACGGACCGATGTACATCATAGAAGGTGCTAACTATAGCGATGACTTTGCCGCACACACCTCTTACTACGATCCCGCAACGAAGATCTTCCACTTCTTCCCCGCTTATTTCGTAAATGCAGGTAGCTTCGGACAGGTTGAAGAATTCTTCGAGATCACCGAGGAAGGTGGTGTCAAGCAGTTTGTTCCCGCTTGGAACAACGCCAAGCTGAAGGCCAATGATCGCAAGCCCGGCATGTGGCAGGGTTGCATCGTAAGAAAGAAGACAAGCAATAGAGAGATTAAGGTCATCAAGAAAGCCGGCAAGAAGGAATTCGAAAGCGTTAAGCAGGCTGGCAATGCTACTTTCGCATTCTGATCACCTCAATCGACTGACGATTGTCTGAATAATAAGAAAGTAAGTTGCATCGGCCTTCTTCGGGAGGCGATGCAACTTACTTTGTCAAACAAAGATAATAATCAAACCGAAATATGAGAAAAGCTTTCTACGCTATCGTTCTGTCCCTCGCTGCCATAGGTCTTCACGCTGCCGAACGCACCGAGGCAGAGATACGCGCCATAGCTTATGCTAAACTCAACCAGACTTCTTACGTCAAGGGATTGAACGGCACGAGCCAACAGCCTTTAACCATTCAACGACTTGTCGATGAGAAAGCCTACTGCATCTATGCACCCTCCGAGGGCGAAGGCTTCGTCATCGTGGCCAAGAGCGACCTCACAGACCCCATCATCGGGTACTCCGACAGCCGCTTCGACGTCAACAACATGCCAGATGGACTGAAATGGTACCTGACAGAGATGAGTCACGAGCTCGCTGAAGCCGAACAAGGCCGATCTAACCGTGCACCGCGTCGCGCCGCAGCTACCTTCACACCCGTCGAAAACTTCGTCACGACGACCTGGAGCCAGGACTATCCCTTCGACCGCAAGACGCCCAACAACTATCCCGCCGGTTGTGTGGCCACGGCGTTAGCCCAATGTATGAACTACTGCCAATGGCCCGCTTCAGCTTCGTTTGATGCCGTGTATTATGTAGCAGTCAAGAAAGGGACGAAAATAACGAATGAGCGGAAAACAGCCACCGTGAACTCGACATACAACTGGCCCTATAAGGACAACTACAAGAGCGTAGGACGCTACGGCGACAACATCGACGAGCTGCTCCGCGACTGTGGCTATGCCACCTATATGGATTATGCAGCCAACGGAAGCGGTACACAAAGCTACGTGGCTGGCACAGCCCTGACGACGTGCTTCAGCTATCCTCAGGAGAGCGTGAAATACATCATGTACGACTACTTCAACGATCCCGACCGCTGGGCACAGATCATCTACGACGAACTGGCACGCCGCAGTCCGGTCTATTATTCCGCGGCGGACTCCACACAAGGAGGTCACGCCTTCATTTTCAGCGGCGTTGATGACAACGGACTCGTCTATGTCAACTGGGGTTGGCGAGGAAATGCTGATGGCTTCTATGCCATCAACAACCTCAGACCGAACGGCAATGGTCATGATGAAAACTTCAGCTATGGCTTCAGCATGATCTACGGAATCCGCCCCGAGCCCTTACCAACCGACCACATCGAGACGCGCATCTACGGCTATACAGGCGATCCCTATACCTTCCGCTTCGACAAGACAACGGATGACGAAGGCGTAGAGCATAACACACTCTACTGCGACCTGCCCTACGGCTTCATCAACATGTGTCCCTCGGATTTCGTTGGCGTATTCGGATTATTCGGTCGCGACTTGACCGACGGCACCGACTGGGAGATTGCCCCCGACTTGCAGGACCGCGACACGATTCCCGCAGGCTATGGCTATGCCAGCAGCAGTGATGACTACAAGGACTTCGCGTTCTACTACTACATCGATGGCGACAAAGGCTTGAAGCCGGGACATAAATATCACCTCAGCTTCGGCACAAAGGACGACCGCGAGGGCTCCTGGCACTCTATCCTTTGCATTGGCGGCGAACTCGGTTACGAGCTCACCTACACTGGAGACATCGCTACGAGCACCATCGTCCCGGAGAAGAAGTCTGCTCCCGTCCTCACCGCCATCCATGACATCACCACGACCAACTTCACCTCCACTGACGACGGCATCACCCGCGTCTTCGACACCGCCGGACGACTCATCTACACGGCGCCGACCCAAAAGTTCAACCTATGGGACGTCAACGCACACGGCATACTTGTCATCAAGCAAGGCAACCAAGTGCGGAAAGTGGTACGTTAAAGATGTACAGATAGTCGTTAGATAACAAGAATGAACCCCGAAAGTTTCATAGCTTTCGGGGTTTTACGTGTAAAATGCTATTTGTTATGATCTTGTCGCCCCGATGTGGCTTCTTGCTTCTCCGGCGCACCACATGAATGTGTCACCGGTTCCTCGTCGCATCAGCAGAGTGAGAATTATCAAATAAGCAGATCAAAATACCTCAAAAACACCGAACAAAACACCTCAAAAAGCAAGATTTCCTTGCATCATCCAAATATTTATGGACTAATATTCGATGGTGAACTTATAGTGGCCCGTTTTGAAGTTTGTCATCTCGTATTCATCGAACTCGATGCACGTGGGATAGCCGCAGTCGTTCTTCGTGACAACGAAGTTGCGGCGATGGCGCAAATCATAGTCGTAACTGTTCGGCCGATAGATCTCAGCGTCGATCAGGTATTTCTCCTTTCCACCATATTTATCATAGATAGCAAGAGGCAGGATGACTGCCGGATCGCGGTCCCAAAGGCCAGCAAGCAAGAAGTTGAGGTCAATGCTGGTGTTGTTCAGGTGAGAACCGAAGCTGTAGCTCCAATGCCCGGAAAGCCGGTTATCCGAACCGGCTGCAGCACCATTATTGGAATACTCAATGTCAATGTACTTTGAAGAGCTGTTGAAGCTGTATTTGATATAGGAGCCGTTCATTTCGGCTTGGTAATAGTGCCAGTTGCCACTTGACTCAATCTTAGCGTTTAAGATCATAGAGACACCGGCCTCGGTGTGATTCCTGAGATCGTAAGTCTTGAGTGCCGAACCGCTTCCGTCCTGGAACAAAGCACAGATATTGGGCTCGGGATTCTGATAGGTATAGGTCGTACTACCGATGGAAAACGTCAGAGGCGATTGCTTGAAGGTATAAACCGTCGTCCTGACGTCACCATACATCTGATCTCCGTGCCAAGGCTCCACTTGCTTCACGATACGTTTCACTACGTTGCTGCACCCGTTGTCGATGGGATCAGACTCCACATACGGTTTGTCGCCATCGTAGTCATCGTCGTGCTCAAACTCGATATAATAAGGATCGTCATCACCCTCAGGATAGATGATCCATCGTTCCGGCGTCCAGCACCTGATGAGAAAATTAAGGCCACCAAGCTTGATACCGCCCGTATAGGGAACATTCTCAACCACCGTCTGCGTGAACGACCAAGGCAGCTTCACCGTTCCCGTGGCATTGATGAGCGAGAAGGTGCCGCTCTGCCCGAGCAGGCCATTGATGCCGTTGCCAAACGACAGCACATCACCCACTTGCAGGACATTGCCGCCTTGAGGCAACTTGACAGAGCCTACGCTGAACGGCGACTGAGCATTTTTGAAGATGTCCTTGATGCGCCAGACACCGGGTAGCATCTTCAAAGGGTTACCCGGTTCGAGAGAGAACATCGTGCCATCGTCGCCAAGACAGGAAGGCATCGTGGTCAGGCACGCCAGCAGCGCCGAACACAGGAAGGAAAGTGAAAGGATATAGCGTTTCATAATCGTATTCTGTTTTCTTGGATTCAACTTACGGTTTACTTAAACTCGAATTCTACACGGCGGTTCATGCGTCGCCCGGCTTCGGTGTCGTTGCTGTCGATGGGCCGCGTCTCGCCATAATAGGAATACGAGAGCTTCTTACTTACTACGCCGCGCTGGATGAGGTAGTTATAAACGGCCTCGGCACGCTGCTTGGACAGACGCATATTCACTTCGTCGCTACCCGTGCTGTCGGTGTGGCCTTTCACTTCCACCTTCATACCCGTGTTGATGATCAGCGTCGCCAGCTTATTCAGATAGGTACGCGACGAAGCCTTAATGGTGCTCTTGCCGGTGTCGAAATTGATCTGGTCGATGGCGCAGAGGGTCTTGCCTTTAACGCTTTCGCCCTTATCGATGAGCTCCAGGATTTCTTCCAGGTCGTAGCACGACTTACGCTTCGGAGCAACGGGAACCGGTTTGGATCTTTGCTCACGCTTCACGATAGGTCGCGCCTCCTTCTTCTTGCCTCCCCCCTTGAATATCGAAAGTGGTATAGACACATGAGCGCCCACCTCAAACGACGTGAACTTACGTGTTCCGCTGATGTCCGAGATGTTGTAGCCCGGCATGAGGCTGCATCCACAGCACACCTCGCCGTTCTTCTCCTTCGGACTGTACGTGTCGGTGAAACCGTGCTCATAGGTCAGGTCGATGCCCACGTGCATGGCATTGGAACCAATCTTAATGGGGAACTTGACACCGGCACCTATATCACCTGCGAAGTAAGCTGAAGCGATATTGCTCTTGCCTACATCAATGCTACGCGGCACGGGAACGCCCTGCGGCGACAGCAGACCGTTCATCTCGATCGTACCGCCACGCACAAGACCCAGCACGGGAGCGATGAAGATATAGGGACGGACACCCGTGCGCTTGCCGAAGTTCAGGATCAACGGCACACGGATATCCGTATATTTTGCTTTCAACAGATAGTCGGCATGCTGTACGGCAGAAAAGGGAATGTCCTGAATCTTCGTGCCGCGTTGCAGGAACATCAGTTCCGGACGAATAGAGAAGAAGCCGCTTTCGCTGGTCTCGAACTCTGCGAAGATTCCGAAGTTGCCGTTGTTCAGCATCTTGGGATCGGGAATGTTGGCACCGAGGTTGGAATAATGCGTCATCGTGCCATGCCATGTGCCTTTGAAACCTATGTGAATGCGGTCGAGCGCGCTCTGGGCACGTACTGGACTGATAGTCAATGTTGTCAGTCCGAATGTCAACAGTAAGATTCTCTTTATATTCATGTTGTTCCTATTAATTATCACTACATTCTGAACATAAGACATCACAAAAGTAATCAAATCCCGTGATTTGACCAAAGAAAATGGTAATAATTATTGTTCTTTCTTATCACCACCGTTGAACTCGATGAAAAAAACCTTCAACCGTCTTCGTCGTTCGGTCGCGACCGAACGACCGAAGCTTATAGAACTTCAGCCTATAACGAACAGACGTGTTGGCGTTAGCGAAAAGAAGTGATGAAGTTAACGAGCTAACGTGCTAAATATAGCGAATTGACGTGTTAGAGTTGACGAACAGAAGCGTTGGCGTTAGCGAAAAGACACGTTGGAACGAGAAAGAATACGATATCATATACGTGAAAAGAGTGCAGTTTTTATACACTTTTACACCTTTTCAACGGTAGCTAATTCTATTACAGGCATTTAAGTATCGCGAAAAGAGTGTATTTTGAGTGTATTTTTGAGTGTAAAAGTGTATTTTTGTCAGCGATGGAGAGTCACGCTGACGCCTGCGCCACGGCAGTCGGCGCCCATGGGCGGGTTCTCCTTGATGATTTCAAGATGAATGGCTGTGACGGCCGGGAAACGGGTGAATAAGGCGTTGGTGATTCTGCCGGCCACGTGCTCCAACAATCGGGAAGGCACGGCCATCTCCGCTTTCACCACCTCGAAGACGTCGGCGTAGGAGACGGTGGCATCGAGCTCATCCGTTTCCATGGCTTGCGAGAAGTCGGTGTCGAGGGTGATGTTGAGGATATAATACGCCCCCACGACGCGCTCCTGAGGAAGCACGCCGTGGTAGGCAAATATCTTTAAATCCTTCAGCAGGATTTGGGAACGATCCATTTTCAACATTGCGACTCATCTTTAGCTTCGCTTGCGAAGAACTTTCAACTTTCCGCTCGGCGCTTGCGACGCTTCGCTTGCGAAGAACTCTCAACTTTCAACTTAACTTACCCGCATCTGCTGGCTCCGCAGTTGGTGCAGATCAGGCAGCCCTCCTGATAGACGAGCGTTTCCTGTCCGCAGTTGGGGCAGGTCTGTCCCTTGGCTGCGGTGCCGTCGGTGATGTATTTCTTGAGTGCACGCTCGACGCCGTTCTTCCAGGTGTTGATGCTTTCGCTGTTGAGCTGCAGCTGATCGACAAGACGTATGACGTGGTCGAGGGGCATCCGGTAGCGGAGCACGCTGGAGAGCAGCTTGGCATAGTTCCAGTACTCGGGGTTGAACTTCTCGGAGAGTCCTTCGACGGTGGTCTTGTAGCCGCGCTTGTTCTCGAACTGGAAGTCGTAGCGCTTGGTGCCGTCGGCTGCTATCTGCTTGATGATACGTCCCTTGGTGACGCTCTTGGGCAGTACAATGCCCTCTTCGTCGTCCTGCAGACCCGTGAAGATCTCGTAGGGGCGACCGTCGAGCAGTCCGACGAAAGCCACCCACTTCTCCTTGTTGTTCTGGAAACGCACGACATCGCACTCCAGCACATCG
>Ga0247609_10002163_pt1 | contig 21368 bp, 33 predicted proteins | sample 172DNAGHGlowgp2_FD_193487 | JGI IMG/M metagenome (GOLD analysis project Ga0247609, IMG submission 193487) | Sheep rumen microbial communities from Palmerston North, Manawatu-Wanganui, New Zealand - 1728 DNA GHGlow gp2 | ecosystem: Host-associated > Mammals > Digestive system > Stomach > Rumen ...
TTCTATTTCTCCATTTCTGGCAACTCTTAATTTGTTCCCTGTCATGCTTACATTAACACCCTCATTAGAAGGTGTTGTTGCCCCTATCTTAGCCGCATTTGCTGCTATCTTAGCTGTATTTGTTGCAAGCTTATTTTGTTGTGAATTTAATGCTGCTGACACTCCATATTTAGCCATAAGTATTCTTGCATCGTTTTCACTTAGTGTTCCTGCTTTTAATTCTTTAGATAAATAATTTTGTAACTTAGTTTTATTCTCATCAGTTACAACGTATTGCCTTGTTAAATCATCATATTGTGCAAATCTGTTTTTTATTATTGAATCATATACTTCTTGCACTTTTTGATTTCCGACTGTGCTTGCATTACTTAACTGATTTTTAAGTAATAATTGCTCATTAGCTAATTGATATTCATATGTAGTGTTTTCTCTTTCCAATTCATTTTTCAATAATAATAATTCTTTTTCTGCTTTTTGTTGTGCTTCTTGCTTCTTATACCATGTTTCTAATTCATATTCCCTTTCTTCTCTTGCCTCTCTTGCTCTTTTGCTTAGAGTTCCTACAGGCACTCCTAAAACTATAGAAGCATCATTATCTACATATCCTAATTCATCTACTCTCTCCCATGCATTCTTTAAAGCATCTTGTGCTTTTTGGTATTCTGCTTGTTCTCTCTTCCATTCCATTTCTCTATCATCTTGCCATTTAGAATATTGAGAATTATCTAAATTCATAATAAATTGTGCTGTATTCATAAGCATATTAAAGTTACTTTCAAATTCTTCTCTAGCCATTTTCTCATATGTAGGAATTAATTCTCCTACTACTCGTGCAACTCTTTCAGCAGTCAAACTGGAATTTAGAATGCCTTTATTATTCATATTTTCAAATGTATTTTGTGTCGTATATCTAGCAGCTTGATTCAATAAATCATCCTCATTTGGATTATATGAAAAACGCATATTTAATATTTGATTTGCTAATTGGTTTATAGCTCCTGCATATTGACTTTTATATTCTGTTGGCGAATAATTAGCTATGTCAAATACTATAGGATTAAACTGCCTTGCGTTATTGTTAGAATTAGCTTTATAATTATTAAAATTATAATTGTAATTATTAGGTTGCTGTGGATTAGAAACTGGAACTGGAGCATTTGAAACCTGTTGATCTTGTACTTGTAAATTTTGCACATTAGCTGGTTGTGCTTCTTGTTGTTGTGGCTGTGCAATCATAGGTTGTATTTGTAGTGGAATACTTATAGGTTGCATTGCTTCCATATTTGTTTGTGGATTTGTTGTTGCTTGTACTGGTGTTGTATTATTCCTTAAAATCTCCTCATTTGCCATTTTTAGCCTCCTTAATTAAAATATATATTAAGTAAATTAGCCCACTCTTTTACTGTTCGTGAGCTGTCATCGTATGTTTTAAAAATTTGCTTTTGTTTTCCTTCTATCTTTAAACTATTTAATCTTCTTGCCCATTCTCTTAATGTGCTTTCATTTGTATCATATATTCTATAATTGCTTTTTGTTTGTGATATTAATTGCTTCGACCAATTTGTAATAGTTCCCTCTACTGTCTCATGCGTTCTAAATATCATCTTGTTTTTACTCTATACTTTCTTTCTAATTGTTTTAAAACTATATTTCCCTTACCCATTATTTCAATAGTATAACTATTCATATTTTGCATATTTTGATATGGAATTAATAAACATACAACTTTGTTTGTTCCTTCTTCTAGGGCATTTTCTAATAAACATGTATTACCATCATCTGTACTTACTTTTACATTAGCTGTTCCCTCTAAATCATAACTTAACCATATTTCTTTTAATGTCTTTTTCTTGCTTACAGTTCCTTCTGTGAATCGTTTTGACTTAAAATAAAAAGGAATAGCTTTTGTATAAACCATACCTTCTTCATCTACATATTCATCTTTTCCATACATTTTTATGTATTCTCCTCCTGCTCTTCTTCCTCCTGTTATTTCGTATATTGTTCCATTTGCAGTTAAAGCATATACTGGTACTGGTGTCTGAGAAAAATTGATACTATTGAAACTATCAGCTATTTTTAAGTAATATAGTTCTTTCTCATTATCTTCTGGCTGTAATTCTTGTGTCCATTTCCTTAATCGTTGGTCGAAAACAAACAATCTTCCTTTTCCTTTATATCCAGGGAAATAGAAATATATTCTATTCTCACTTGCTGCAATGCTTACTTGTTCTGCTTCTGTATAAAGTATTCCATCTAGATATTCTTTGATTCCTCCAGTTAATCCATTATTTCCAGTAGGTTGTTCGATTGTTCTTATGGAAGATCCATCATATTCATAAATAGATTTTGCATATAACCAATATAAATATCCATTGCATACTTTTGTGGCTGTTTGTGAGTAACTTCCTATAGAATTATCCATATCTACTAAATTATAATCTGTTTGTCCATCTGCATATACTATGCCACCATATAGAATGTGCATATTACTTTGACTATAAATACATAGCTTATCATCAAAGCTCTCTATGGCTGTAAGTATTCCTTTTGCATTAGTTACCTTTATATATCCGCTATCATTAGGTGTTGCCCAATCCATTGGATTTTGCAATGCAGAAAAATACAATATATCTTCATCTGCAGCATACATTCTCCCTTTATGATAGCACATTGCTTTTGGATATAATTGATTTTGATCTTGATCCTTCATTGTTATTAATGGAAGTTTAAATCTAGTTGGCTGCTGTCCTTCTCCATAAAGAATTAGATATTCGCTATTTCCATCCTTATAATAAACATGATTATATTTCGTTCCTGTTAATCCCTGTGCAATGTCTACTCCATTTACATCTTTTAACTTTCCATTTTGAATATAGAATAGATAATTAAGTCCAGCACATCCAAAATATTCTATCGTTTCTCCTGCTATCCCAGGATTTTTAAACATTGTTCTTCCTATTTTAGTTGATAGTGCTGGATATTTATCTAAACTCATGTTATACATTTCTTGTGCTTCATCATCTTTTATAAACTCAGAAGGATAGATATTATTAATTCCGCCACCAAACATTGTAATTACATTCTCTGGATTATATCTTACTGTATTTAAGTATGGTTTTGTTCTCAATTCTATCTCCTCCTTCTATGCTTTAGTAATGGTCTCATTGCATCCTTAACTACTGGATATTGTGGCTGCTGCTCGAATTTTGCTTGATTAGCTGCTGCAACTAAATTGTTATATAATAAAATATATTCATTGGCCACTTCAGTATCTGGATTATGTCCTGACATTGCAATTATAGATATTACATTGTATTTAACCAAGTCTGTATATTGATCATCTAATTGTATGTAATCATCTAAACTTGTTATCATTTTTGGTCTTTTTGCATAATAGATATTAACTTTGTGTCCACTTTCTTTAGGCTCTGGATATAACCCTATCATTCCATTCATTGCATCATAAAACGAATGTGCAAACATATCTTTATCTCTTAATGCAAAGTGTAATTCAAAGAATCTTCCCAAATTATCTTCACTATCTTTTTTAGCCTTTTCAGATATTTCTACACTTTTAATATCTCTCATGCTGCAATCTTCTGGAAGTGTATATACTCTTTGTCCTTTTTTAGTATAAAAACTATAGAACTCTTTTACTGCTATATCATTATATATTTGCCTCATGGTATCATTAATCCATGCAATTTTATCTTTATCAGAATATGTATTAGGGTATCTTCTATTAATATCTTCAATTATCTGTCTTACCGTTAATTTTGTTATCATTCCCATGTTACCCCTCCTATTTAGCTTTTATAATATATTTTAATCTTGTATCTGTTTCTCCTGGTGTTAATGAAGGCAAATTAAATGTAGTATCTGTACTTTCTTTTTCTGCTGTTGTTCCTATTATTTCAAACAAACTTGCATAATCTTCTTTGCTTACAGAAGATCCATTACATAGCAGATATTTATCTGGAATATTTTCGCTTGAACTGCAATATAATTCTATTGTTCCTATAGGGCTTAATTCTTTTGTTATTGCATCACTATCAGCATACATTTCTGGAAATTGTTTTATTTCTATTCCTTCTATTTTTGCATTAGTGCTATTTCCAACAAAAACAAGCTCCTCTGCTCTTTGTAATGTTCCAGAATAATAATACTCGCCTTTTTCTACAAAAATGTATTTTACCCCTATTTCTATTGCATCGTAAATAGCCTGCTGGATTTGTAATCTATTATCAGTTATTCCATCTCCAACGACATTATATTCTGCTAGTGGTAATATTCCAAAAGTATAGAAAAATAAATTCTTTAATTGTTTTATTCTTATGTCTCTTTTCTTTTCTTCTATTGCATCCATTACATTCCACCTTCTTTCCATTTTGTTAATATAAATGTTAAAATCCCTATTATTGCTGTTACTATTGATCCTACCACTCCGCTAATTATTTTATCTCGTATTATTTTCCTTCGTTCTTTATATTCTGTGTAATCTTTCTTTTCTATTACATCTATTTTCTTAACTGCATTGTCTAAAGTCTTTTGCATGTTTTCCATATTAACTGCCATAATATGAATATCTGCGGCTAGATTTTTTACATCTTTTACATCTTCCTTTAGTTCTGCAATTACTTCTATCATCTTTTCTCTTTCAGCATCGCATTTAATTTGATGCTTCTGTAGTTCTAATAATTCTTCTTGGATCATTTCTGGTGTCATTATTCATCCACCTCCAATGTTCCTGTTTCTTTCTTTCCTGCTATTCCTACGAATGTCTTTCCATGTGCTACATCTTCTTGTGTCGCAGTTAACTTTAATTTAGATAAATTATAATAAACATTTCCTTCATATCTTAAACCTATTACATTTTCATAATCTGTTATCGTATTAAATATTCCTAAATTATTTCCATTTGTTCCAGCAAAATACCATACTGGATTTTCTCCCGATTGTATAAAATCTGCTCCATCTTTTTTATCTAAAGTTCCTGAACTTATAATAGATAATAAATGAAGTATATCATTGCTTTCAAAATCTAATCCATATATTATGCATTGCCCATCAGATTTAAGTAGTAATAAAAACTTTCTATCATATGTTGTATAAATTTTAAAATCACTAGAAGTAAAATGTTCATCTGAATATGTTTTCCCTGAATCTTCTATACTTATTGCTCCAGTATTATAATTTACAACTATTTGCTTAATCTTAACTCCACCTGTTCCATCATGTACCAATAAATAGCTACCATCATCTGAAAGTTCCGCTATTTGCTGATAACTATTTCCTAACAAGTCTATACTTTTATCACTTAAAAAATTATATGCATCTGTAAGAGCTATAATCCTTACTACCTTATTCATTGTATATGCTATAAATTTTCCATTTAAAGACCATGCTGCTTTCAATCTTCTTCTCATAATAAATCCTGATTGTTCTCCATTTATAGTGTAAGTTCTATCAAAATTAAGGCTATCATAAGCTATATGATTTGTTTCATCTCTAAATACACTATCATAAAAATATACTCCATATATATAGCATGTTCCATAATTTGCAGCACCTCCAAAATACATAAATCTTATATAACACATATGGGAATCCGCTGGGTTTATCTTAATTTCAAAGTCGCTTGCATAAGCTCTTGTTACCAATTCCCTATTCCAATATCTATACATGTTTCCACTACTTGATTTCCAATATGGAGCTAATCCTCTTCCTGTTACTCCATTATCATATGTAATACTAGCATAATCTGTTATAGCACTTGCAAACATGCAAATTTTATCATCATTTCTTCTATATAACATTATTAACCTGTCTCCGCTTGTTTCTATCGCTACTGGTTCATATGTTACGCTTGTTGTATCTGCTGGTATTCCAAAATCTGTTGCATTATATGTTTTAATTCTACGTTGTTCGGTTGTTCCTCCAGATATATATGGATCTCCAGCATACAATGACACATTATATATTCTTATTTTATTTACACCATTTTCTTTAAATATGCTTATCTCATATTGAGGTTTTTTGTTTGAAAAATATGTGGCCACAATTTCTTCCGCCACATCGTTTGCAATTACTTCTTGTTGTAATTGTCCTGGTATTTCTTCGTATATTTTTGTTACCATTTCAGATATGTCTGGATATCCTGTTTCAACATTTAATGTTCCTATTAGTTTTTGTCCGTTTCCATAAGCTATCTTCCCTAGTCTTATATCTCCAGGAGAAGCTGTTGCATCTGATGTAGGTACACTTCCTGTTTCATCATAATATGTTCCATATAGTTTTGCACCTCTTGCATATGCTGTTTTTCCACTTTTAATATCACTCGCTATCGCTGTGGCATCTGAAGTATCTATTCCTCCTTCTCCGCCTCCACCTGTTGGTATTGCCAATATCTTTTGTGCTAATAACGCAAAAGAATCATTTGCTCCTGCTTGTACTCCTTTGTCAGTAATTGCAGAAGCTATTGAACGTTTTCCATTACTGACAGATTGAAAAAGTTGGTCTATTTGAGATTGCAATCCATTTATTCCATTGTTAAAATCATCTTCAGTTATATAGTTTTCTATATGAATATTAGTTATTTGTGTATTTACATATTGAGTACATTGATTTATTGCATTTCTTATAGCTGCATCTAAGTCATCTTTTGTCGCAAACCTAGAAAAGTCTTGTGTTGCTATAGAATTATCTATATATGCCTTGATTGACACTTCTATAGCTGCGATTTGCTCATCTGTATATTCTTTTCCTTGCCTTAATACATTGGCAGCCATTGCATTTACAAATGTTTTTAATGCATACTCATCAGCTTCTATTCCACCCAACATTAATGCATCCAATGCTAAGTTTGCATCTGTATTTACTTGCCCTCTTCCTGCATATGCTGTGCTTAATTCTTCATATGGATTTGGCATCTTTTCTTCCTCCTTCTAAAAAAATAGAGGGCTACCCTATTAGAGTAACCCTCGTTGTTATTTTATATTAATTTCCGCCTTCTGTTGTATCTCCATCTGTTGTATCTGTAGAAGTTGAAGCAACTCCAGTAGATCCAACTAATCCTCTCCAATCAACATATCCTTCAGCAAATCTCTTGTAACCAATGAACTTCCAATCCATTGTTGCTGGGATTCTTTCGCTTCTAAATATTGCTTCTTCTCTTGTTAAGAATACTAAGTTGTCTAATGTTGTATCTTGAATGAACCATGGTTTTATTCCAGCATCGTTCTCTAGATAATCCATTACTACAACTGTTAATTTTGGTAATGTATTCTTGTCATTGTTAGCTGTTCCTGCTGTTTGTAGAGATTCAACCAATGTTCTAGCAGTAAATTCTAAGTCTGGATGAACAACTAATTGTGTTGCTCTTGCAGCTATTGGAATACCTGCTTCATCAGTTTGTTTTCTCATCATTGTTAATGCTGCTTTTAGATTAACATCATTTAATTCTCCACTTATTAAGTTAGAGATTGTTTTGTCAGAATCAACTAATGGGTGTGCTGCACTAAATAATGGCACTCCATCATATCCTGCTACTGTAAATCCATCTAGGATTACTTTTGCAGCATTTGTTTCTTCTCTTGCTCTTAGTCCTCTTCCTAATCCTTTTGCATCTCCATTTACACCTTTTCCATGGAATACTGCATATTGATCATCTTGGATTAACTCCCATGTTACTTCATAAGAGTTGTCATATCTTACTGCTACAAATGTAGCTTTTGGTCCTTCTTGGAAGTTCATAGTATTAAATACTTGTCCTTCATGACCTTCGTTCCACATTCCTAATGCTCCTAAATGTGGATATGTCTCTTGTTTCTTAGTCATTTTATCTAATTTAAACACTTGTTTATATTGGCAAGGTTTTTCATTGTAAGCATCAAAGAATATTTTTCTATGTCCTACAACTAATAATTCGCCAAAGTTATCTCTTGTCATTTTTGTTGCTGCCATAATAAATTCCTCCTATTTTTTATTTTTATTTTTTAATTTTTGGTAGTCTGCTTGTGATTCAATTCCTTTATATGCTTGATATTCTTCTATAGACATTCCAAAGGCTCTTGCCAATTTAATGTCTAAAGAGCTTGGCTTTACAGAGCTTTTTACACTTGCACTACCTGATGTATCAACTTTTTGCACTTTATTTTTAATTTTTTGATTTTTCATTTTGGCTTCTAACTGCCTTTTAATTTCAGCTTTTGTATTGATTTTTTGTTTTTCTCCTGTGGCCACATAGTAGGCTTGCTCTACAGTAAGTCCTTTGTCGACAAAAGGCCTTATCTCTTCTGCATATTCCTCTATGTCTTCAAATCCACTTTTCTTAGATGCTTTAGATAAAGATAATTCAAATCTCACTTCATCTAATTCATCTCTTGATTTATCAGAAGTTTCAGCTAAGGTTTTAGCAATAGATTCATCAACTCCACTAGCAACTAATTGCTTATAAATAGAACTTTCTTCCTTCTTAGGAGCTTTCTTCATTTTCCTTTCAGCATTTAAAGCTTTTTGCAATTTGTTTCTTTTTTCTTGCTCTGCTTCATATAATGCCTTGTAGTCTACTTCATCTTCTTGCTCTTCATCTTCTTCAACTTCTTCCTCCTCTTCTTCTGTTTCAGATTCCTCTACATCGTTTTCCTCTGTTTCAGTTTCATCATTCTCTTCTTGGTTATCTTCTAACCCTTCTTGTTCTTCAAAAAGATCATCATCTATAACGATTTCTTCATCTTCCATGTTGCCTTCCTCCTTGATTTTTAGCCAGCTTATCTGCTCGAATATTTGATTTTTAGCCAGGTTTACTCCTCGATTTTAATTTTTAGCCAGGTTTATTCCTCGATATATAAAAAGAGATAGACTATATCTACCTCTTAATTACCAATTTAATTATTGACATTTGCGACTATGTGAAGCTAATCCAGATTTGCTCTTAAACTCTCTTCCACATTTTTCACAAATAAATCCTTCTGGTTTTATTTCTTCCTTAATTTCTTCTTTAACTATTTCTTTTTTTGCTGCTGTTTCCTTTTCTACACCTATGTCAATCACTCTATATTTATTGTCATATGCTTCTAATAACAAATATACCTCTGCGTTGCATTTAGGACATTTTGATTTAACATAGTATTCTACTCTTCCACCATAAAACTTATGGTCTTTATTTATTATTATTGGTGGTTGTATATCTGCATTGCTAAATTCATGTCCACAATCACATGTCTTTCTATTCTTTAGCTTTAATTCTCTTAATTCCATTTTATATTCCTCCTCTTTGAACTTGGCTTAATGCAACATTTCCATTTGCGTTTATTCCTGGTATTGCATTATCTTGATTTACATATTCATTATTCATTTCATTTGGAATATTTTCTTGTGTTGGTTGCTGCATTGTGTCATTGTCAAATATTCCTATTTCTTGTTGCTCTTGAATACTGTCTGGTGTCTCTGGTACATTTAAGCCTAAAACATCTATTAAATATTTCCTTGTTTCTTTTCTTGATATTAACTTCCCTTTATATGATTCCATCATAATGTTATATCTAAATGCTTTGTTTGTAGGCATTCCTGCTCCTACTGTTACTCTTAAATCATATTTAACTTTTCTTGTTTCGTTTTCTACTTGCATGTATTCATATTCTTCTGGGTTTAATTCGCTTATGTTTTTACCTTTATTTCTTTTTTTCCACTCTTCCTTATACTTTTCTCTGTATTCTGTTGTACTTTCAGTTAATAAAGGTACATTGTTTAGCATTCCTGGATTAAATGTTTCAAATGTATCTTCTCCATTGTCTCCTACTACTCTAAACATCATTGTGCTATCCCAATTCATAAGTGCTAATTCTATTGCATATTCAAATACTTCTGATAATGTTTCTTGCAACAATCCTTTTTTATGCTCTATCATTGAGTTTCCTGCGTTTTGTAATGCAAGGCTTTCTGTTGCTGTGTCTACTCCTTTTTGACTTTTACCTATTTGTTGATCGTTAAATCTTGATACAATCGGCCTGTCTTGTTGCATCAATTCTGTTCTTTTATTTAAAATGTAGCTTGGCATTTGTGGTGGTTGTTCCCACTTAGTTCCATTTATATTGTTTGTAGGAACTACTAATCCAGGTTCATTTGTTATTTTATCTGCATCTATACCGCTGCTATTCTCAACTAGCCTCATAGGATTACCTGCTAGTCTTGCATTCATTAATACTTGATTGTCTATTTCATCTATTTGATCTGATACAGGAAGAATCAATTCGGCACTTCCCTTAGCCCATACACTTCCTTCTCTGTACATATCTGGTGTAAAGAAATATGGATATAAGGCATTTGGATATACCTTAATATCTTCTTCAGCTTCTTCCTTATTTTCTTTATTTTTTAGTTCTTCTAATTGTTTCTTAGTATCTCTTAGTATTAATCCGCAGCCTGTCATTTCAACTAATTTTAATCTTATTTCGCCATCTTTATCTCTGTATCTTGTCCATACAAACATATGTAAGTATTGTTCTTCATCTTCATCGCTGCTTTCTATATAATCTCCACTTATTGGATCTAATCCTGGAACTATTGCATTTGCAACATCATCTCCATATTCCATTCTTGCAGAATATATTGATTTGTTTGTTACTTCTATTATGTATTTAGCTTTTTGCACTTTATATACATCTGTTATAGAAGGATCTACAAATACATAGGCTGGATTAACTGGCTCTATTTCAGGAAGTCCTAACTCATCTAATGCCTCTTCATTCCATAGAACTCTAAATATTCCAGTTCCCATTTTTTCTCTTCTACGTTCATGCACATCTATTTTTCTATACATTTTGTTTTTATCTTTAATAAAATTAGCTATTGTGCTAACCATTTTGCAGAATGGCCTATCAGAAGGTTCTATTGGATCTACTTGAACCGCAATATTTTGATCACATAACAATGCAACTTTACCTTCCACATTACTATTTGTTATATTTGTATTGCTACATGGATCGTTTTCGTTTAAAGGTTCATCTAAATCGCCTTCCCAATATTTCTCCATTTCTTCCCATTTGCTTATTAAGTTTCTGTTATCTTTATCTGTATAGCTTTTTCTATACCATCTTAAATAAGTATCAGCTTCTCGTATTTCCTCTTCAGTCATTAAGCTTTGTCTCATATTTTCTTTTCTTTGTCTGTATTCATCTAATTCTTCTTCCACTATTCTTCATCTCCTTCTATCTTTAGTCCTCTACTTGGCTTTACTGGCTCGTATAATCCTGTCTTTTTATCTTTATACCTGTCATATTCTTTATATGTTTTTAATGGAGATGCATAAGCTGTTTTAGCTAAATTAGCATGTGTTCTTCTAGGCTTCTCCTCTTTTTCTTCCTTTTTATCTAATTTTCGACTTATTTCGACAAGTGTTTTTACTTCGATGTATTTTGCTATTACTAAATATACAAATAAAAGAAAAACAAATATCTCTAACATTCTATCCCCTCCTTCTTCTGCTTATTGGTACACTTATTGTTTTTATAGGTGTATTTACATCTTTATAACCTAGATCTTCTAATTCTGTTGCTGTGTAATTGCCTTCTGGTAGTTTCTTTGTTATTGTGTGTGGATTACTCCAACACGCACAAAAATAACGCAATGCATCTGGAGCATGCGTTAATTCATGTGGTTCTATTGCAGTATCGTTTGGCTTTCTTTCATCATGTTGTAATGCTGGCAACGTTCTTATTAGATTCTTACAATTACTAAATATCTTCAGCTTACTTGTTAATTGGCCTTGCTCATCTGTATATGGCTTTAACCATTCTTTTACTGCTAACCATCCACTTATTCTATTATTATCTGCCTTGCTTAAATATTGTCCATTCTCTGCAAATATATCAAATGTACTCTTTCCTGTGTCTCTATTCCTATTCCATAAATCTGGTGGAGCTAAATCTATATAAATCTTTTCTTCATTTACTTCATTTATTAGTTTTGCTGCATCTGAAACTATCAATCCACTTTCGTACACTTCTTTAAATACATATGCGTTCATGTAATTATCTACTGCGATCCAATAACAAGCAAGCATATCTAGTCCATAGTCTCTTGTTCTATAAACTCTCCATTCTTTTGGTATCTCAAATGGTTCTATTACATGTATATCTCGCCTAAACTCACTAAAGAATTGTCCATCAAATATATCCCAATCTCCATAAAGCAATGCTTTCTTTTCTTTTTCTGGAAGGTTCTCTAGTCTATTAACATACTCTGGATCTTTCTTTAGCAAGAATGGATTATCTTGTACTTTAGAAGGTATAAATACTCTTGTACTTATCTTTCCATTTGCTAATTTTATTTCATGTACTTTGTTTGGTTCTCCTATTTCAATAAATCTTGCTTTTACCCATGCATGGCCTACTCCTCCAGGATTGCCTGAACTTTTTATTTGATGAGGAAAATCGTTAGCACCTCTACATCTAGAAATCATATATATATACATAAACTCTGTAAAATGTGTTACTTCATCAAATCTTATTACATCATATTCTGCTGATTGATATTGATAAACATCTTGCTCATTGTCTATATATCCAAAATCAATTATGCTTCCATTCTCTAATCGCCATGTATGCTTACTTGAATTGTATTTACTTACTTCTTGTGGGTACATTTCCAAACTAGCTCTTGCAAGTGATTTTTCTATGTCTGGGAATGTCCTTCTAAATATAATTTGTTTTGATTTAGGATATTTCATTCCATAAAGAAATGCATCAAATACTTGTACAAATGTCTTTCCTCCTCCTGCAGCTCCTCCATAAAATGTTTCAAATGCTTCTGAATTTACAAAACTATCTTGTTTTTCTGTTATTTCAACTTCCATTTTTTATTACCTTTATACTAATTTCAAATGGTTTATTCTGTTCTATCTCCACTTTATCTTTAAACATTCCTAAATGTTTTCCTAGTAATTCTAATGCTCCTTTTTTATCGTTTGCTTTTATTTCTATTGTTTGTTCTGGTATATGTTCTATTGGGATTTCTTTATCTTTTCCATTTGGATTTATTTCTAATTTCATTGCTCCAGCTCTTTGTATTGTCTTAACACTAGATATTGCTCTTGCTGTTTCATCATCTAATTCTGTTACTTTTTTTAAGCTGCCATCTTCTTTATAAATATTTTTTATATTAAAAAAAGCTATATTGGATAATTCTTTAATAATCATATCTTGTGTTACTTTATTTCTTTCTCTGCTCTCATTTAATAACTCTTGAATATAATTAGTTATGTCCTCTTTTGTCATCAGCCTACTTCCTAGCCTTCTTGCAGTATCTTTTTTCTTACAATTAGGATAAGCAGTCTTATATGCTCTTGTTGCATTAAAATCTAATACATATTCTTCGCAAAATCTTTTTTGTGCATCAGTCATTTTGCACCATCTCGCTTTTATATCTTTCTACACTCTCATCTATAAACTCTGTTATAGCAGAAACTAAATCACATACCATTTCTTCTGTAAAATGTGGTACTTGTCCTAATCCATACATAAAAATATAGCAATGTGTTAATTCATGTTTTAGTGTTTTTATTTTTTGCTCTAAACACATTTCTTTATTAATCCATATTTCATATTCTTTAAATCTTGTTAATCCAAATACACATTTAGCATCTTCATCATATGCTTCGTTATATTTATCTACTACTTCTTTTTGTGTTTTCTCTAAAATATTCCATTCTGATCCATTTACTAATATTCCCACAAAATCCCTCCAAATAAAGAAAAAACGACCTCTGAGAATCGTTTTTAAGCACTTTTTATTACTAAGGTAATATACTATCATTCCTTAAATTTCAATACTTTTGACTTCTTTCATTATAAATAACTGTATTAATAAACTTTCTTTTTCTTGTGATACAACAGACACATATACGATCTTATCTTTTATTGTTTCAACTAATATATTGTATAATTCTTTTTCGTACATTTTTTTCTGCCTAATGTTTGTATATAATATTTCTACTATCTTTACTTCCTCTTGATCATTTACATATACTCCTGGTTTAACATTATCTTTAGTTTTGATTGTTTTATCTTTATCGCTGCTCATTATTACTTGTACTATTTGGCCTTCTCCGTAATGTTTTAATTCTCTACTAACTCTTGGATATTCTCTGTTTAATTTATCTAATAATACATTTAACTTTTTCATTTCAATATCTCCTTGCAAAATAAAAAGAATATTGCCTAATACAATACTCTTTTATAGGTAAGAAAAAAATCTTAGGGGTGTTTTTTTTCTTTACTACTTTACTACTTTACTACTTATACAAATTATACCACGATTTTTTAAAAAATTTTGCCAAATTTATGCCATTTTTATTTTGGTTTTTTTAATTCTTGATCTACTGCATATATTAATTCATTCTTTCTTCTTCCAAAGGTCCTTTCAGACATGCCAGATTCTATTACATCCCATTTACTTTTACTCTTTACATATATTTCTTCAAATATGTATTTTGCATCTGCAGATATTAAAGTCTTTACTTTTTCTACTATCTTATATTCATAAATACTTTTCCTTAGTTCTTTATTTTCTTCAAGCTGAATTACTTTATTAAGTGTTACATCTACAATATTATTCTTAGCATGTGGCTGTCCATCATAACTTGCAGCTCCTACACTTACTATATCATTATTTATTGATAATATATTTAAACAATTATAATTATATCTTTTCAATATATCTACTGCTTTTTTGTAATCCTCTTTTTCTAATCTCATTAGTTCCTCCCTATAAATTTCTTAAAAATATCTTTTTCTATCTGTACTAATCTTTCTTCGTATAAAATATATTCTTCATGCATCTCTTTTCTAAATGCTTGTTTTATTAGATATGCTCTTTTATTACATTTACTACAATATTGAAATTGCTTTTTATGTATCACTACAGTATTTATTTCATTTACTTCTTTATTGCATAAATCACAAATATACTTTATCATTTATTAAACTCCTTTATACATTCGTTTGTAAACCAATACAAGCCATTTTCATTAAACTTATAATTACTCTTATGTCTCCAGCATTTATCTTCACATTCTTTTACACAATATGTAGTATCAAAATTTGCTCTTTCCATATTTAATCCTCCAAATTATCGTAGAAACTTTTTTTGTCAAAATACCTGCTATTTTCTATTGTTGTATCTATTGCATTAGTTACATCCAAATTAAGGTCTTTAACATCATTTAATTCTTCCATTCTATTTTCTGATAATTCACTTGTGTCAACATGGCTTAATATTCTAGCACTTTTATTTAATAAATTTTCTGTTCTTAAAACATATGTATGATAGCAATATCCACTTATTTGCTTTGGCTTTAATATGTAATATCCTATGCCTACAATACTTTTTAGCACATATCCATAATCAATAAGAAAATTTTTCACTCTACACATAGTGTTCTTATATTTTTTTAATTCAGTTTCATCATAAATATTATATTTTAATATTTTAGAAGCCTCTGTATTTGTTATTGTATCTCCATAATTTTTTGATAAAATAAATTCTACAATTTCTTGTATTCTTTGTTTGTATTCTGAATCATACCCGCTGTCATATCTAAAATTAACTTTCATTTTAATTATCCTTTCTTATATATTGCAACAGGAATCTCTGATGCTTCATATATGTTCCAATATAATATCCTAAGTCTATGCTCTATATTCCTTCTGCTTATTTTATTATTATTTCTTTTTGCTATTTCTTTAATAGGCAACATTTCTCCATAATACTCATACTTTTGAACCCATCTATGTCCAATATCATAAGTCAATTCTTGTCTTTTACCTCTAGAAATAACATACAAATTATCCAAGAAACATTTAGTCTTATCATTATTTTTGTACATTATTATGTCGTTTTTACTCAACTTTCTTCCTGTAAATGTTTCAATAACTAATCTTGCAACCATCCTATAATAATGTTTATCATTTTTATTAAGTGTTACTTCTAAATGCCCTTGTTTATTTATTTTGGGCTTTAAAATCTTAGCTTGTCCTGTATTATTATAATTTAATGATTTAACATATCCATTTGTGCTTATTTGATACTTATTCTCAAACTCTGATATGTCTTTCCACATCTCTTTCATTTTTTCCTCCAATGTTTTAATATATCTTTATTGTTTGTATTTAGTGCATAACTTAATTGATTTTTTAATGCTTTATTTTCTTCTTGTAATCTATTTATTTCTTTATGTTGTTTATCTATTAAATTTAATATTATTTCTATAATTTTTCTAGAAGTTATGATTGTTCCATCTCCTATTAAGCTCAAATTGTTGCTATCTATTAAATCTCTTATTGCCTTTTTTTCTTCTTCACTCATAAATATATCTCCTCTTATTTGATTTGAATTTCAGTTTTATATCGCTTATAACTGATATTTATTGATATTAAGCGATATTTTTATTTGATTATTTAATAAGGCTTAACTAGAATCGCCTAAAAATATTACAACAAATTATCACAAAATATAATAAACCATTATTGACAAAATCAAGTTATAGTATAATAAAATATATATATAAACATATCTAGTATCTGCTTATACCTATTTTAATAAATCTTGTAAAACTTGTCTTGCATATCCCTTTTGATAAAAGTTATCCAAGTTTTCAGCTTCTATCATTGCATCTCTTAAATCTGCTATCTTTTCTTTTATTTTAGATTTAGGTATATAATCTTTATAAGAATAATAAAATATCTTGTCTACTGGTATTTGTTCTTTTAAATATTTATTTTCTTCTTCTAATTCTTTTACTCTATTTATTAGATTTTCTATTGCTTTATAAACTGTTTTTGCATCATATTCTGGTAAATTTACTAAATCTGTATCATGTTTTGTATATTCTTCTAATATTTCTATATCACTATCTTTATTAAACATCTTTCTTGTAGCTTCATATTCCTCATCATCTAAATCATGAGACATATCTATTCCTCCTTTATATTTTCTTCACACCATTTTCTAAACTCAATATCATATTCACATTTTTCGCATTTTTCATCACAATGTATGTATTGATATGGCTGTACTAATGGACAAATTACATATCCTTGTTCTTCAGCTAATGCATCTCTTAACCATTGTTCCATATGTTTTACTCCTCTACTTCCACATTTATTAAAATATATCCATTTTTGTAATTTCTTCTTTTATAGGCTGGTGTATGATAAAATCTTAATGCATCTTCTGTCTTTCCCATTTTTTCTGCTATTTCTTTTATAGTTCCCATTGCTAGAAATGTGTCGCCTTTGTATAATGCATATTCTTTTTTATATGCCATATTATCTTTCCTCTCTATCTTCTATTTCCTTTTCTCTTTCTGGCTTAAATATAATTGCATTTACTTTTATGTCTGGTTCTATATCATCCTCTACTACTGGTATTCCTTTACTCATCTTTCTTAATGCATCCATATATTCTTTGTACTCTTGAAAAGCTTTGTTCATTTCTTCTTGATCTTTCTTGTCTTGTTTATGAAACCATGCATGATTTTCATTTGAAAGCAATGCACCATTCTCTACTGTTGCTTTTCCACCTTTAGATTTCATTCTTATATGATGAAATGTAAGTTGTTTCATTCTATGATATTGTGCCTTACCTTTATATACTTGCTTATCTTTCCTAAAATGTAGTTTTTCTATAAAACATTCTGGCCCATATAATTCAATTAATTTTTCTTTTACTTTACGATTCTTCATCTTTATATCTTCTTTCTATAAACCATCTATTCCTTAACCATTTATGATTTCTTATTTTTTCGCTTATTGTGGCTTGTCCTACTTCTAAATCTGCTGCTATCTTTTTGGTGTTAGTGTATTCTTGTTCTTTTTCTAGCAATCGATCATATACTATATAAACAGCATTATTCCATGTTCTTGCCCCTATTTTTCTATCTAGTTTTCTATTATCTATCATTCCTAAATCATATTTGTTAAAAGCTTCTTTAAATCCTAAATCGCTTTGATACAAAAACACATTATCATTGCATTGTTTTATAAATGTATATGTATGATTATTTTTATATACTATCTTTGGTATTTTCATAAGTTCCTCCTAGAATAAATTTTTAAATATTTTTTCTAACACATTAACTACAATACTATTTCCTGCTTGTTTATATAATTGAGTATTGCTCATTGGTACATTTTGTGCTTTTTCAAATTCTTCATCACTAAATCCGCATTAACCTCCAACATTCTTTTGGTGTTAGTTTTCGTATTCTTAATGTGTTTTCCACCAGCCAATTATCTTTTTGCACACTTGTAATACAATTCGTTGTTCCTTTCATGTTGGGTTCTAATCTTTGTTCTGTATGTTCTCCTACCAACCTTGAACTAGGGTTTTCTGGGTTTCTGCCTCTACTTGCAACTATAAACGGTTCTACTACTCCCATGCTATCATTACATTGTATTGTTTGACTTACTTGATGTCCAACTCTGCCTCGTCTTGTCTTACTATCTGGATAAGATAAATTTATTGCATCTCCATCTATTGCTTCATCATAGCCTTTTTGAGTTGCATTTTTTATTATAATACTTGGTTGCCTCCATCCACCTTGCATAACATCTAATGTTGGGCTTAATCCTTCTTTATCATAAATGCTTCCTGCTTGATGTGTTGATTTTTCTGTGTCAAATATCCCACCTATTCTTACACATTTAGGGTCTTTCCAATCTCTTGCTAGTATTGTATCTGAATATTCTTTTTCTTGTATTCTTTTTTTCTCTTGCATAAAGTTACTATTTGTTATTTTTTCTATTTTTGCATCATCTAAATAATATTTTTCATCAACTTCATCTTCTAACATATCTTTAAGCCTCAACTTTAATTCTTCTTTTTCTGGGAATTTAAAGTTGTCTTTGTCTATATCTTTTCTAATACTTATCGTATAAACTCTTTCTCTGTTTTGTGGTATTCCATAATCTTTTGCATTTAATACTTGATAATAAGAGTTATACCCTAATATGTTCATTGTTTCTATGTAAGCATCAAAATTATGTTTATGTTTTGCACTTAATAAGTTTTTTACATTTTCCCATAAAACATATTTAGGTCGAACTTGTCCTACTATTCTTATTGTTTCATACATTAAACTTGACCTTGTTCCACTTCCAATATCTCCACCTGCTTGTTTCCCTGCTACACTAAAATCTTGGCAAGGACTTCCATGTGTTATTAAATCTATATCTTTAAATGTTTTATTGTATGTAGTTATATCTTGTGTTTTAAAATTAGTTCCATGTATTGCATTAAAACTAGCTATTGCATATTTATCTATTTCTACTGCATCTACTATTTCTATGTCTAACCCTAGTCTTTTTAATGCTGTACTACATGCTCCTATTCCTGCAAATAATTCTATAAGCTTCATTGCTCCTCCTAAATAATTCTTAATTCTAAATCTGGATATTTGTATTCAAATAGTTTATGCTTCAATTTAAAAGTTTCTGTTTGAACTCCTTTGGTGTCCTCTACTACTACTTGTCCATTTTCTATATATTTAAAATCTGCTATGTAAGAAATCTCTCTGTATGTCTTGCCTTTTTTCTTAAATGATTCTTGTAATATAAATTTGGGTTGCAATTCTAAATTACTTATCTCTCCTGCTTTTTGTAATAGCTTTAATTCTAAATATCTATTGCCTTCTTTTTTTGATGGAAACTCATGTCCATCTATTATGATTTTTTGGTTTCTATATTTTGATTCATTCCACCAAGCTTCATATTTATTCATATTTATTTCCTTTCTGATTTGTCATTATCATGTATTCCAAATGGCAATTCAAAGCCTTTTTCAAATATCCATAAATGATACATATTAGCTGCATCTACTAATCTATCTTTTGTTGGAAATACTTCTATTGCCACTCTGTCATTACCAAATAAACTATCTTTAATCCATTGTTTTTCTGCCCATGGAATATCGCATCCTTCTATATTTCTAAAAGCAGCATGTATTACTTTACCCCATTCTGTGTCTATTTCTCTTGTCATTACAGCATACTTGTGTTCATATGTATAACATCTGTTCATTTGTCCAAACCAACCTTTTCCTTGTTGCATTGATTTAGGAGAAGGTTTTTCTATCCATCTAGATTCACTCATAATTTTATTTGTTTCCCTTCTAAAATACTTTTACATAAGTCTAGTCCACTTATATTACTTAATTGCTTATATGTACTACATCGTTCTGGGCCTATCCAATCTGCTTCAGCTAATCCAACACATCCAGTACATAAGCCTTTATTAAATACATTACATTGTTTCATAGGCTATTCCTCTGGCATCTGAAATACTGCTGTTTCTTCTAATACATTAGTATATCCATCAACCTCTGCTGTTCTATAAGCTCTATATGATTTAATTATATCTTTCAATACTTCTCTAGCTCTTTTATTTGATTTATATGTACCTAACTCGTAAAAATCTCCTTCATCTAGATTTACATCTACTCCTATTACATTTTCATCTACACTTATCATTTTTACATTATCAAAATTTATAAGATCTTCTTTATCTTGACTAATTATTATCATCTTTCATTCCTCCTTCTACACTTTTATACATTCCTACTAACTTGTCCATATCTTTTGCTATTGCCCACATATCAACAGGATACCTTTGCTCTCCTTTTGTAAATTTCATAGCCATTTCTTTATCTGGTTTTTTATAGCAATAAAATTCTTTACAAATTAGTGGCCTTACTTCATATATCATGCATTTTTTACCGTCATAATATGGACATGTTAATCTATTTTGCATAACTAACATTTGTTTTTGTGATTTTATTTTGTTTTTTTTTACATATTTTTGTATTTCATCTAATTCTTCTTGATTTATAGGTAAATATGGTGTACAACATTCTCCACATTTGCTACATTTACCACATATTGAATTATTTTCAATCGTTATCCCCTCAGGATGTAATAATGTTTTTTCTAATATATCTCCTATAGTTGTTTTTACTAACATATTTCCTCCTAAATAAATGGTATATGTCTACTATATTCCAGATAATATTCTTCCTCTTCTCTTCTTCTTTCCTCTGTTGCTTTTATCTCTATCTCTGGATGTAGCTCTATCCATTTTCTTCTATGTCTTGTTATACTTTCAAAACTTATTCCTGCATATTTCATCTTGTTAAGTACATTCCATATTGCAGTAGATTTGTCTATTCCTGTCATCTCATTTAAAGTTCTGAATATTAAATAATTATCGTTCTCTCTAGCATATGGATCTGTATCTAGTATTCTATAAACTATCTCTTTAGTCTTTCTATTCATTTGTTATCACTCCTTATCTTGTATTTACAAACCATTCTTC
>Ga0247609_10002164_pt1 | contig 21364 bp, 35 predicted proteins | sample 172DNAGHGlowgp2_FD_193487 | JGI IMG/M metagenome (GOLD analysis project Ga0247609, IMG submission 193487) | Sheep rumen microbial communities from Palmerston North, Manawatu-Wanganui, New Zealand - 1728 DNA GHGlow gp2 | ecosystem: Host-associated > Mammals > Digestive system > Stomach > Rumen ...
GAAAACTGTTAATAAAATCAAACCAAAGTTTCATGAAGGTGATTGGGTTGTAAATAAACTTGGTGATTCATGGCATATAGATAGTTTTGACAAGAAAAATTATCAAGTTTCCGACGGAAAAGGAAACTATAATTATTTTCCAATATCAAAACAAGATGAAATGCATCTTTGGACTATAGCTGATGCAAAGCCTGGCGATGTGCTTGCGTTTAAAGACGATAGTTATATTTTACTTGTAAAAGAAGTACATAATACAATATATGGGATGAGAGTATCATGTTACTGCCATGTACTAATTGGGAAATTTGAGACAGTGGAATACCAAATTAGAGTCGATGGTTTATATCCAGTCACCAAAGAACAACGTGACTATTTGTTTGAAAAAATGAGAGAAGCAGGATATGAGTGGGATAGCGAGAATAAAGAATTGAGGAAGATTGAAAAGCAAGGTGAGCAAAACTCTCCAATTCTTTCCAGTTCTTCAAACATTGGAAAGGATTTGCAAGTAGATGGCTTTGACAAAGAGTTAGATAGAGTTGAATCATTCAGAATAAAGAAAGGAGAGTGGTATGTATGCATCCATGATTTTTGTAACAAGGCTATCAGAATTGGAGAGATTATACAGGCTGAACATGACGATACCATTAGAGGAATTGGTTTCCTCTATATGGAAAACAAGTATTTCCGTCCTGCCTTTGAAAATGAGATTCCAATACAAAAGATTGAGATTATGGAACTGATAGACAAATCGAAATTATTAGAAGAGATAAAGAGGTGTGAAAAAATATGTGATAATTACATATCCTCACATAAAGGTGCAGTGAGTCAAGGCATTGCGAATGCAAAAAAAGCAGTATGTCAGCACTTTATAAAGTTTCTTGACACCCTTGAAGTGAAAAATGTATAGATGAAAATCCAAAACATACATATAAAGGATTTTATATAAAATAACAAGTTATGGGAAAAATAGAATTTGAATGGAAGCCGACAACAGAAATTCCAACAGAGCATTGGGATAGAAATGATGCAATAAGTCCCAAATATTTGGTAAAATGCGGAGAAGAAGATGGAAAACCTATTTTAGGATATTCCAATTATAGTTTTGTAACAAATCGTTGGCTTGCTGTGTATAGAGCAACATCAGCAGGCGTTTATGAAGTTACAGCGTGGACTGACGTAAAACTTTTGTGATTATGGACTACGAAAAAGCATACAAAGAGGCTCTTGAAAGAATGAAATCTTGGGTAAGGGGTGAACATCCAGAATGTTTTACTGAAGCACAAAAAGCAGCAGAATTTATCTTCCCCGAACTCAAGGAGTCGGAGGACGAGAGGATTCGCAAAGAGATTATTGATTTTATATTAGATAATGAGACAAATGAAGGCGATGATATAAATCGTTGGCTTGTTTGGCTTGAAAAGCAAGGTAAGTATAAATCACCAGAAGAGGATGCGAAGATACTTGAACTTGCCAATATAAAGCGTTGGCTTGAAAGGCAAGGCGAGCGGAAATCTGCTTGGAGTGAAGAAGATAAACATAGACTTAAGGATACAATTTATTTCCTTGATACTGCAAAGAAACATTATGCAAGCACAGTTGAACTTGATGCTTGCATTAATTGGCTTAAATCCCTCAAACCTCAAAAACAGTGGAAGCCCACTAAAGAGCAGATGGATGCACTTCTCTTTGTAGTACAACATTACACTCCAAATGTTTCCGATAAACTTGCTTGGGATTCATTAAAAATATTAGAACTTATGTATTATGAAATAAAGCAATAAAGTTATGGAAGTAAAAGATTTATTAATTTCTATAAGTGAACTTCATTCCGCTATGAAGGATGCTCATATTCACGCTATAACAACGGCTCTCGTTGAAAAAATGCGTGAAAACATGGAAACTATGCTGCCAGCTTTCCCTTTCAAGGACGACAAAGAAAGGCAAGTGTCTATAGAAAGAGCATTAATTGTCTATGAAATGGGTGTTAAGGATGGGATATGTGAGTTTATAAAAAGAAGAAAGAAATTATGAAAGCAACATATTTAATTGGCGACTATTGCCTTGTAAAACCAAGCATGATGCTCATCAAAGTGGCGGCAGTACACCATAATAAAGTGGCTTACCATGCTGTTATCAACAAACTGGCTTGGGTAAGAGAAAGCCTGCTGGAACCTATTCCTATTACACCAGAGGTTCTTGAAAAGAATGATTGGGAAGAAAGACCTACTGGATATGTTTTTTACACAGACGGAAAAAGATATGATAATTCTTTATGGTACATCTTTGGTAGCAACACCTTTGTAGTTAATACTGCTGAATTTCAAATAAAGTACGTACACGAACTCCAGCACGCATTAAGACTTTGTGGGATTAAAAAGGAGATTAAATTATGACAAGACACAATACTGATATAGCGGCTTGCACCAATGACAAGTGCCCCAAAACGAAGAGTCAAATCTTGACCTTATGATGGACATGGATGATTGGGAACTTGGCTACAAGGATGCCGTTGACAAGGCTTATAACTGGCTGCTTGAACAAATGTTTGAATTAGATAAGGACGGTGAAACCTATGTGGCAGATTTCGACGCATCATCTATAAAGGAGTTTATGAATAATTTTAAAAAAGCAATGGAGGAACAACAATGAGCGAAAAATGGATTAACGTAAACGACCAACTGCCACCGATAGGATGGACAATGAGCGAATTAGTGTTGGTCACCGACGGAGAAAGTATTGGTATCGGATGGTATCACATGGATGACGGATGGTGCTGCGACACCATTCCAAATCTCAAGCCTACGCATTGGATGGCAATTCCCGATTGGCACAATAAAGACTACACAAGACCGAATCTTGTTTCTATTGTTTACCATTGTGCCAAGTGTGGAAAGCCTTATATGATACAAACACTCGCCAACGGATGCAACCCAATAGAGGTTATGGATGCGGCGGCGAGAAACGAGAATTTGGAAATCTATTATGGTAATATAAACCCCTTGAATGAAATGATGGGTGCAAATGCGTGGAGGGACGAACAATGAAAAACGAATTTACAACAAGTATGAAGTTACAAGCAAAAACAGAAAGCGACAAACAGCAAATCAAGTCAATTCTTGATACATGCACTCATGTCGAAGTTCTTGATAATGGTGTTCATGTGAGTGGTCACATAACATTTGACCAAATGAAACAAATTGTAAAACACCTTGAAATAGAAATCCGTCAAGGAATGTGGTATAAGTGCATCAGGGGTGTTGTGGACGACGCATCAGGAGTTGTTTTATATCAGAAGGGCAAATATTATCTTTGCCCCAAAGATGACATATTGGTGACGGAAGATAACCGTATAAGGTATTGGAAAAAGTGGCATCACCCAGAAAGTTGTTTTATTAAAGAAATTCCGCTTGACAACAACTAATTAAACGAATTATTCATTAATTTTTGGAACTATGGAAGAGAAACGAACCATCAAGGACTTTCAAGAAGCATTCAAGAAACTCTTTGAGGAAATGGAGCAAGAACTCGGCTGCGAGTGCTCAGGAATGCGTATCAGCGTGACAGTGAAAACTGCCCACGATGCGCCGATAATCGGCATGATAAGAGAGCAAATGCGCTATCGTGAATTGAAATGTGAAATGACGTTTGGTGACTATAACGGATTTAGTTTTGTGTAACTATGGGAGAAAATCCATTTGCAAATGGCAACATCAAGATAATGGTTGCAGGACAAGTTGTCGGTCTGAGCCAAGACTCACAACTGACCATCAGCGAAGAGACAGACCTCGGAAGTGTGAAAGACTGCTGCGATAATACGTGGAGACCTTCACACATTGAAAGGTCGTGGGATATAGTATGCAGCGGACACGTAGCACCCGACGATGACAAACTCGACAACATCTTTGGAAAGACACCGCAAGAGATAGCAATCGCCATCGCCGAAGAACGGAAGATGTCACGAAAGATGAAGAAGGCATACCGCTCCACCCATCGACGTGAAACGAAATGGAAGCGGAGAGTCAAAAACTACATCAATCGAATGACCTATCACGCACAACATACCACCATCGAAGTGAACAGAAACGATGGGCAAACCGTTTCAGCCGAAATGATATTTGGCAGGCTCGACCGTGAATGCGATATGCACGGAAACCAGACATTCAGAATTACGGGCAAATCCCAGAAGATAAATCTGCGCAAGAGATTGCCAAGGACTTGATAGAATTTGTGTGTTAAGATTTTTGAGGATATGGAAAAAGTAAACGAGCACATCTACACATTACATCTGACCAAGCGTCAGGTAGAGTTGCTTTCTTACGCTTGCGACCGCTTCAGTAGACTTATTTGCGGTCAGGATTGGACTTACCAAGAATTGTTTGAAGAAGCGTGGGAGAAACGCTGCAAGGAGGCCGTAGGTGGTCACGGCATGGATGAGGAGTGGAACGGAGGTTGGCAAGCGATGCGGAACGAAGCCGAATTTATCTCTCAACAAATCAAGAAACGTTTTTGGGGGTTAGACAGACAGACGATGCACGGAATCCGCTACGATAATACGGCTGACATTTTGTTCGACTTGCATCAAGTATTGCGACATCAACTTTGGCTTGACCGACCAGATAGCGAGAAATCACCAATCACCGTTGATGCGGACACACCGATAAATTTCGGCTCAGAACCTTTGGCAATAATTGAAAATAAAAGACAATGACAAAGGAAGAAGCGAAAATAATCGCACCAAAAGTCTTGTTAAGCGCATACAAAGACAATATCAATGCTGTTGAATGTATTCTCAAAGCAAACAACCAAATGCGCAAAGGCAAAAAGAAAGGTACGTTGACAATCATTGACGCTCTAAAAGGTATTGAAGAATTTGTACAAGAATTAATTGATATATTAGAAGAATGAAAGACGAAGAGTTAAACAACTTGCGCATCGATTTAATTGATGCAAAACGACTTGCGGAACAATATCCGTGTCGAACGATTGAGAACATTGTGCAGAATTTGGATGCACGCATTAATAACGAATTAAAACGCAGAAAAAATGAGTAGAGATTACAAAGAAACAGTCGAAAAATCAAAAATGATTTTGAAAGAGGCATCGTTGCTCGCAGAGCAAATAACGATGTACCTCCGTGAACGTCCACAGACACACGACAACGCAATGACAATAGTTGGTTTCGCTATTGAGATTCTTCTTGGCTTACCAGTTGATTACGGAAACGAATTTGATGAAATTAGCGAGGATTTCAGGGAGTATCTCCGCTATGCTCACGATGATGTAAAACGCATTCTCGGAAACGACATAAACGTGAATTGATATGGTTTGGTTGTACGTGTATCTCGGATTGTATTTCATCTCTTTTTGCATAACGATATTCATTGAGGCGAGAAGCAAAAAAGAGATAACTGTTGATGATGTTGTTATGTCCATGCTATGCAATATCTTTCTTCTTGGCATCCTGTTAATGATTTCAGATTTCATTTCTTACATCGACAGAAAGAATTATAAGATTGGACGGAAAGTAATCTGGAAATCAAAAAGCAAGAAAAGGGACAAGAGTTAAAAACGTTAAAGAACTTTGAATACTTAAACTTTATGCGTAATTTTGCTATAAGATATGGATAGAAATGATTTACGGCTCGTAGGCCGTGTAGGAGATGCTTTCAAGAGAGCGAAAGCACAAAACGGAACAGAGTACATTTGGTTTCAACTTGAACTTGAGCCAAAAGACAACTCAACAAGCGTAGAGAAAAACCAATCACAAGTCATCAACATTATGTGTTTCAAGAAAAACGTCATAAAGTATGTCGAACGAGTGAAGATGCGTGCTGGCAATATAGTCGTTATCTTCGGATTTGTGAGTTGTGTTAAACAAATAGTTAAAGGAAGCACTTATTATTCAAATGCTATAAACGCAAACGAAATTTATGTAGTAAAAACAAAACAAGATGATTGATTACAAAGAAGAAATCAGAAACTCTCGCTGCGGACATTTGGGAAGCAGCGATGGAGCATTGCTCAAACAGATTGCTGAACTCGGCTACGTGCCGCAATCTGCTGCAAAACGAATGGCGGTATGTAAGGGTCTTGTCGAACACGATGAGATTCCAGAAAACGACGCAATTAGAATGGGAAACGAAATTGAGATGTTTATCTACGAGCAACTGAAATCCCAAGATGAGCGTTATGAGTCTAATCCGTTATGGGTGTCAAAGCGTTATGCTGGAAAGAACGTGAGTCTTATATCTCATCCAGACATCGTTCTTAAAGACGACAATAAACGTGTACTTAACGTGTACGAGGTGAAATGCACAAAGTTTAATGTATTGCAAACACGTCACACGTATGCGGAGCAATTGTACATCCATAACGAAATCGCCAAAGAGATTGCGAAGACTTACGGAGAACATTGGATTGTGAAACTCTATCTTGTCCACTACTCTACCGATGGTCTTGACTTGAGTGTGCCACACATGTTTGACGAGACAAGACTGACGATTAACAGAATCCGTATCAATAGCGCAATGAAATTCGACCTTGCGAAAGCAATCGACATTGTTGACGCTTACTTGGATGAACTGCAATACTACAACGAAGACGATGAGATTCCGTTTGAGTATCTGCCTACCGAAGTCAAAGAGCAATTTACCGCTGTCGCAAACATACTGAAAGAAATCAAAGAACGTGAACTTATTATTGACAACTTTAAGAAAAGGCTCTACACGTTCCTTGAAGAGCATGGTGTTAAGTCTATCAAGAACGACTGGTTTAGCATAGTGAGAGTTCTCCCGTCCGTGTCTATCCAATTCGACACAAAGACATACCTTGAGGATTTTGCGATAGAGCATCCTCGCAAGTGTCTTGCAATAAAGAAGAAATACGAAAAGCGTGTCAACAAGAAAGGATACGTTACAATTAAGTTAAAAGATAAAAAAGACAAGTAAAATGGCAAATTCAAATTTGGTTGCCCTACGTGGGTATTTCAACAACGAGGCTTGCATGAAGAATCTGCAAGCAATGCTCGGACAGAAAGCACAAGGTTTCGCTACAAGCGTCTTGTCAGTGGTTAACAACAACAAGTTGCTGCAAGCGGCAGAGCCAGCAACAATCTACTCAAGCGCAATGGTTGCTGCATCGCTCGACCTTCCCATCAATCCGAATCTCGGTTTCGCCGCTATCGTACCTTACGGACGCTCTGCGCAATTCCAAATTATGACACGTGGATTGGTGCAACTCGCAATACGCAGCGGTCAGTATGCGAAAATCAACAACGCAATCGTACACAAAGGCGAGTTGGTTAAATACGACCCATTCCGTGACGAATACGAGTTTGACGCAAGCAAGAAAGAGAGTGATGAGGTCGTCGGCTATATGGCTTATTTCCGCACAGTAGGTGGATTCGAGAAATTCTTCTATATGTCCAAAGAAGAGGCTATGGCGCACGGTAAGCGTTACTCAAAGTCGTTCAATAGCGGAGTCTGGAAAACAGACCCAGATGCTATGGGGTTGAAGACTGTGCTGAAACTCTTGCTGTCAAAGTTCGGTATTCTGTCTATCGAAATGCAACGTGCCATTCGTTTCGACCAAGGTGTGGTACGTGGAGATTTCACACAGATGGAAAGCATCGAAGAAATCGACTCCGCCGATGTTGAGTACGTTGATAGTGGACAGGCTATCGATGAGGAGAAAGCAAAGAACGTTCAAAAGTTGTTCGGAGAGTTCAAAGATGAGCAGTCTTGATGTTTTACACTCACATAGTGGTCTGGAACGGACAATGATGTGTCCTAAACACTTTGTGATTGTTGACGAGAGATTTAAAAACCTCTTCGGTGATGCGTTCATCGAAGAGGAGTTTACTTACGCCCGTAAAAAATACGTCAAAGTGCCAACACTACTATTTGTGAACAAAGGTGGATTTTTTAAAAATTTCAACGAATGATTAAAGAGAATATATCCATTGACGAGAGTGTCACAATCGTAAAGGATGTAGAAAAGAAAGTCAAGACCGTGGGTGTCCGTGGTCTTGACTTTAACCAAGCAAAAGAACTTGGTCTTTTCCAACGTATATCCAACACATTGTGCGTGGTGCATTCGTGCATCGTTGCTGCGTATCGTGTATATGGCGATGCAGACTATCTATTGTCTGAAATAGGAGCGAAGAAAAATGAAATCGCAAAGGCGATGAATGACTATGAGCGTGCGTTTAGCAAGTTCTTCTCTTTTTGGACAACGTACTACACTGACGCAAACTCCAAAGCGGATGTTATGAAAGACACAGAGTCTCTCTATCATCGTCTTATGGACTGGGCAGACTTGCCAGAGAATTGGCAACTCGGAGACGAACAGAAATTAAAACGCAAGAATGTCGCTATCAAAGCGGAAATCGACGACGATGTTTACTATTTCCATACTGGAACAATGGAATCGAAAGAAATAGGCGATGCGGAAGAAACTTGGTGCGTGACAAAGTACGACAGAAAAGAACATAAACAGACAACTGTAAACGTTGACTTGGATAAAGCAAGCGCAGTGATGGTTGCTAAACGTCTCAGCGTAAATGACACGGAAAACATATACACCGCAAGCAGATTGAGAACCGTTACAGAGGAAAACACGAATGTGCTGCCTTTTAAAGTGTACTATCAAGGCAACGTTATCGGAAATATTAAAAATATTACTTAAAACGCTTGGAATATTCAAAGAAAGATTTTATCTTTGCAACAGAAAGTAATCGTTGATGCGTTATCAGTCACTTTAAACGCAAAAACGAATAAAGAATAAAGTAATTACTATTTATTGTCGAAATAGGCAAGATGAACGTTGAGTGACTGCGACAAGTAATCTTGCCTATTAGATTTAAAACAGTCACAATGTAGAATATGGAACACCATTTCAACACACAAATTGCAGAAATGTATGGTATTGAAGAAGCCATATTTTTGCATCATTTCTATTTTTGGATTGCAAAGAACGCTGCAAACGAAAAACATTTTCACGACGGATTGTTTTGGACTTATAACAGCAAAAAAGCCTATGCAGACTTTTTTTCATATATGAATGAGACTAAAATATTTCGTGTAATCAAAAATTTAGAAGATAACGGTATTATTAAGAAAGGCAACTATAATAAAGACAAATGGAACAAGACAAATTGGTATGCAATAACAAAAAAAGGATTGGACTTGTTGAAAGAATGCGGATACGAAATGCGCCCATTTTCTCGATTGATGCAAAATGACATATTCGATTGTGTCAAAATGAACGATGGAGCGTGTCAAAATGAACAATCTAATAATACAGATAATAATAACACAGATAATAATAAAGAAAAAGTAATAGATGAATCTATTACCAAAACAACGCAAAAAAAGAATGTTTTAGGATTGGACATGTCGTTTGTCGATGAATCATTCTTGCCGATATTGATTGATTGGCTGGAATACAAAAAAGAGAAAAAACAAGCATACAAACAACGTGGATTCGCTACCCTATACAAAAATCTGATGCAAATGAGCGGCGGTAATGCTGATGTCGCAAGAAAGATTGTGGAACAATCAATGCAAAATAACTATGCTGGATTATTCCCTTTGAGACAGACAAACAATTATTCGCCCCAATCATTACCGACAGGCATGATTATCACGGAGAGCGCAGAGGAAAGAAACAAGAAATACGAACAATCAATGCTTGACTTATGGAAATAAACGAATTTGAGTCTATTCTTGGGAAAAAGAAAGATTTCATGCAAATCTTTATCAAAACACCAAAAGAGAAGATGTGTCGTGGTCTACGGTATTTCATCGGCGATGATGCCAAATGGCTTCAAGGATACGATGAGATTGCAGAATGGCTGCAAGACAACAAACGCACAGGACTATTGCTCTATGGAGCGAACGGAAGAGGAAAGAGCATTATGTGCTATCACATCATACCGACGCTAATTGAGTATTACTATAAATCGACGAAAATATTTAAGTGCCGTGCAAACGCATTGAGGAATATCGTGCCAGAAAACAACGACTACTACAACATGTTGTCTGCATCCATATTGTTCATTGACGATTTTGGGATGGAGAGCATAACGAGTATATACGGAGAGAAACGTGATGTATTCAGCGATATTGTTGACCTCGCTGAGCAAGAGAAAAAGTTACTTGTGATGTCCACCAACCTCACTCCAGATGAGATTAAGAAACGATACGGATTGCGAACTTTAGATAGGCTTTTGGCCGTTGTAAAACCAATCTGCCTTATAGGGGTAAGCATGAGAGATGCGAGAAACGCCAAATAAAGCGTTCTAACGCATTCTAATCCGTTTTGCGGATAAGTGCCCATAGAGTTACTTTTAACGCAACACACGGCGATTGCGGCGGCTTAAAATGGATTTTTATGGCATAGTGTTTTATAAACGTGATAATTTATTGATAGAACAACATGAAACAACTAACATTGTTCGATTTAGATGAGATACCGCAAACACCACAGCAACAACATTTCGATGCTGATTCCGTTTGTTTAGGTAAAAGAAAAACTGCTGGTGGTTTCATTTGGAAATACAAACAATAATCATGGATACTAACGAGATAAGAAAATGGCATGATACATTAAAGCGCAAAGACGAATTGTTTGAAATCCGTATTCTTGGCGATAGAACGTTGTCTGGATATTTCTACGACGTGGAAATTGCGATTCAACAACTTGCGTTATTTGACAATGCCAATATTTATTATTCGGTTAATGAGGTAAAAAAGGCTTGCGCAAGTAGAGCACAATTTAATTGTTTTAAACAAGTAAAAGGTACTGCTACAAGCAAGCAAGACATCGAACATCGTTGGTGGCTCCCTATTGATGTGGATTGTGAGCGTCCGAGTGGAGTTTCATCTACAAATGAAGAAAAGGCTAAAGCACACAAGAAAGCACAAGACGTATTTGTGTTCTTGCATAACAATGGCTTTAGCACGCCAGTAGTGTGCGATTCGTCAAGTGGCTACCATTTGCTTTATCCAATAGATATGGATAATAGCCAAGCGAGCGAAGATACAATAAAGCAATTTCTTGAAATCCTTGCAAGTAACTTCACTGACGAAAGCGTAAAGATAGACACTGTTTTGCACGACGCAAATAGAATATTACGACTATCTGGCACTTATGGCAGAAAGGGACGCTCCACGAATGAAAGACCTCACCGCCTTTCAAAGATATTATCTGCGCCAAAGGACTATGTTCGCATGAAACGTGAACAAATAGATTCTTTTAATACGAAATACGCCATTAAGGTTGAACAAGCGCAGCGAAGGCAATTTAATGGAATACCAAATGAACAATTTAACTTGCGCTCGTTTATTGCCAAATATGGTATAAAGGTATCTAAAGAAATCCCGATTAGTGGTGGTGGAACAAAATATGTTTTAGAGGAATGTCCGTTTGACGCACAGCACAAAGCACCAGATAGCGCATTGTTTGAAATGCCTAACGGCTCTATTGCTTTCAAGTGTTTTCACAATTCTTGCAGCCAATACGATTGGAGAGCATTTAGGTTACACTATGACCCGCACGCATACGACTATGAAAACCAGCAAAGACAGCAGCAGTTTAATATACAACGTCAACCAACAACAATAATAAAGCCGAAATACGAAATCAAGGATGAGATTCCAGAACTTGGCGAGAAATGGTTATCATTGTCGTCTATTCAGAAGATTGACATCATGCAAATAGGTGGAGTTAAAACTGGATTTGTTGAACTCGACAAATTCATAGTGCAACTTAATTGGGGTGAAATAACACTGTTGTCAGGTAGTAACGCAAGCGGAAAGTCATCATGGCTGAACACGTTGTTGTTAAATATCATTCAACAAGGCGAGATGTGTGCGTTATGGTCTGGTGAGTTGCCAAGCAGTGTCCTTAAAGCATGGATACACATGTCTGCCGCTGGTCGCAACAATCTTCGCATGTCAAACTACAACAATGGTAAATATTACGTACCTAACAATATCGCTGATTTTATTGACCAATGGACTGACGGAAAGTTGTTTTTGTACAACAACGAATATGGTTGCCGATGGGAACAGATATTTCACGATATGTCAGAGTTACAGAAACGTGGCATTAAGGTTTTCTTGCTCGACAATTTGTTTTCTCTCAATATCGACTTGTTGGATGGCGACAAGAACAACAAACAGAAAGAACTTATACTGCAACTGAAAGATTTTGCAAAGAAGAGCCAGACACATATAATCCTTGTGGCTCATCCACGTAAAGTTATGACGTTTCTTAGAAAGAACGATATTAGCGGCACATCAGACATACAGAACGCAGCGGACAACATCTTTATAATCCACCGTGTCAACAATGATTTTTTTCGTGCTGGTGCAGAGTTTTTCGGACAAAGTAAGATAAACCAATATCAAGAATACGGAAACGTTCTTGAGGTCGCAAAGAATAGAATGTGGGGCGTCGTTGATGAGTTGATTGGGTTCTATTATGAAATTGAAAGCCGAAGATTTAAAAGTTCATTAGACGAATGCATACACTACGGATGGGAAGAGTTGATGGGGTACACTCCACAACAGAACGAGGATAACGCCGGCTATCCATTTCCGTCAACTATAGACGAAGCACCGTTCTAATATTTGGAATATTCAAAAATTATTTTTATATTTGCAAACGAAAAGTATCGGTATGAAAGAAAACGTATCAAGGAATCAGGTCGGTGGCGACCACTACAGCAAACTTAAAATATCGCCTTTTGAGTATGCGTATTACAATAAACTCGACCCATTGCAGTTTTCTGTGATTAAGTATATCACAAGATTTCGTGACAAGCACGGAAAAGAGGACTTGGAAAAAGCGAAAAATTGTATAGATATACTTATGGAGTTAGAATATGGCGAGAACGCAAAATAAAGCGATTTGAGCGAGTTTTATGCCAAAATGGATAAGTTACCCACAAGCGCAGTTAGATGCGCTTAAAACCGCCAAAAACAACGTTAAACTGAAAATTTCAACATCAATTAATACAAAACATTAAATTATGAACTTAAACATTACTGGAAACGTTGTGAGCATACAGCCTGAGCAACGGTTCAACGGAAAAAACGGAGAGATTGTTAAACACATATTTGTCGTCGAGACACAAGACCAATTCGCAAGAAAAATTGCATTCGGTGTTTTCGGCGATGATAAGTGGCAACAAATGAATGTCCAAGTCGGAGATAATGTCCAAGTGTCTTTCGACCTATCGACAAAAGAATGGAATGGAAAATTCTACACAGAAGCATTTGCGTGGAAAGTCGTAAAAATCGGAAGCAAAGTTGAGCAAAACAATACCCAACAACAAGCAGAGCCTCAACAAAATGCCCAACAATCATCCACAAATGAAGAACTTCCGTTTTAGTATATGAATGAGAAGCAGAACGAAACATTACAAGCCATTTGCCGTGTCTACTTGTGTAGATTACGGCATTTGGCTAACAAGCACGGACTAAAGTCGTACCTAAATGACTTGATAAAAAGAAACAAAGAGGGGAAGTGTAAAGCGACTGAATACGAATGTGAAATGCTTGCACGTATGGTTAACGATGAGCGGATACAGAGAAATGAAATACCCAAACTTATTGGCAAATCTTACAGACAATGTAACGACGACGGAACTTTTGAAAGAATAAAGAAACTACCAAGAGTCGGGATATATTCAAAAGTTAACGCTATTATTTTTAATCACAAAAATAAAACACGCAAATAGATATGGAAATAGACAAAATTTATTTGGGAGATTGTTTGGAGTTAATGAAAGATATTCCAAACAAAAGTATAGATATGGTTTTGTGCGACTTACCGTATGGCGTTTTAAATCGTGGTAATAAAAATGCACGGTGGGATAATATTATACCGTTTGAGCCTCTATGGGAGCAGTACGAAAGAGTGTGTAAAGATAAGGCTAATATCGTGCTTTTTGCTGGCGGTTTGTTTACCGCCAAACTTATGATGAGCAACCCTAAATTTTGGAGATATAACTTAATATGGAATAAAGAATATGTGACTGGGTATTTAGACGCAAACCGCAGACCTTTGTTATGCCATGAAGATATAGTTATTTTTACAAACGGAGGTGGTTATGCTAATACGTACAATCCGCAAAAAATAAAAAATATACCACATACAATCGGTGGACTTGGCGTTAAAAATTCTTGTTACGGCAATCACAAGTATATTGAGACTCGCTTTTCTGACGAGATGCATCATCGTTCAATAGTAAACTTTCCAAAAGAAGACGGAACTAGACATTTTCACCCTACAACAAAACCCATTGATTTGTTACGTTGGCTTATAAGGACGTACTCTAATGAAGGCGAAATTATACTCGACAACTGTATGGGTAGCGGTAGTACTTGCGTTGCAGCAATTAAAGAAAAACGGCATTATATTGGGATTGAAATTATGGAAGAATATTACAAAGTTGCAAAGCAACGTATTGATAACGAAAACAGACAACTTAAATTATTCTAAAGTAACATGGAGCAACGAATACCTCGTAGCGATGTTTTTAATTGTGATTGCGTCGCTTATATGAAAGATTTACCAGACGACTATTTTGATTTGGCTATAGCCGACCCACCATATTCACACGAAGAAAGCAGAGTAAATATACAAGGCGGTCGTTTCCACAAAGGAAGATTTAACAGATATAGAAGCGTTGATGGTGTTGAAATAGATATAGATGAATGGGATAAAGCACCAAGCGATGAGTTTTTTACAGAACTTTTCCGTGTGTCAAAAAACCAAATAATATGGGGTGCAAATTACTTTCCCAACATGCCAGCGACAAGATGTTTTATTGTTTGGAAGAAACATATACCAGAAAAGTTTTCGATGGCAATGTGTGAATACGCTTGGACATCGTTCGCTGCAAATGCTAAAATAGTCGAGTTTAGGCAAATGTCAAAGAAAAACGACACACGTTTTCATCCGACACAAAAACCAATAGAATTGTATGCGTGGTTGTTGGAGAATTATGCAAAAGAAGGAGATTTAATTTTCGACCCAATGATTGGTAGTCAATCTTCAAGAATAGCGGCATACAAAATGGGATTTGATTATGTAGGTTGCGAAGCAGAACCATTATATTTCAATAAAGGCAATGAGCGTTTTGCTAAACAATGTCTTGGAGAATATAAGCAAAAAGACGGTAATATTGTTAAGCAATTAACGTTGTTTGATTAAATAGACGGTGCAAAATTTGGAAATATACAAATAACTTATTATTTTTGCATCAAGTTTAAATATTACAAGTTGATATGGGCATAAAAAACGAGAAAGAGATATGTGAGTATCTGAAGATACCAAGTATCCCAAAAAAGAAATGGGATGGAAAAACAAATTACGACAAAGGTGTCTCTATCGCAGAGACAACAACTGGAGAAAAAATGTATCTCGTGACATCGTACAAAGAAACAGACACTCGTCAAAAGGTGTTGAAAGTTTTTTCTGTCATGCGTTTTATACGCATTTTGGAGACGTACGTTGTTCCAGACTACATGAGCGATATATCTGACATTGACGATATGGACTTGGACGAAAAGTCTAAAGAGAATGCTGAACGTTTACTTGTTGAGGCTGAGATTATGGAAAATGATTTCGCAAACGAGGAAGATGAGAAAGTAAAGAACGAGTATTATTTTGACTTTATCACGAACGACGAAGAAGCCAAAGCGTTTATCGCAGCATATAACGAGAAAAATAAAATCGAAGGTCGTATCCCTAAAGAACACAATGCTATTGTGATGCGGCTGGCCGTCATATACAAAGATTCACAAAACAAAAAGAACGAGTAATGGAAAAGAAAAAACAGACAAGGAAACAAATCGAGCGTAAGATTGAGAACGCTATAGTGTTTGTACCAAAAGACAAAGATACAAAATCGATATGGTTTGGCGACAAAGGTCTCCGTATTACGATAACAGATACAAATGCAGTCATTGAAACTGGATTCCACAGACATGTGTTTGAGAATTACACGAACAGCGGCGTGTCCAGACCTTGGTTGTACGCAAAGAGAGTGGTCGAAATCGCAAACGATTATTTGGATGAAATTGTAGTTGACGGTGAATGCTCTTATAATAAACTCATCGATGTGCTTAAAGAAGCAGACGAGAAAGAAGAGTATTATATTGCTATGTATTTTTCATGGTATGTATACAATATCACGATGCCGCTATACGAAATAGGCGAATCACGGAGCGAATCGTTTTTTGTGTACGAGTCATACATCCATAACATCGCACGAAACGCAGTTATGCTGCAAGAGAAAACAGAAGACATGACCAACAAGCAGTTCTTGAAAGCGATGTTTGACAACATGAACGAATACGTTGAGACACTCGAAGAAGATGTCCTGTTTGAAAAACAGACAGATGAGGAGATAATGCAAGAAAACATCGAAGCAATTCAAGAACAAGAGTTTGAGCAAACACTAAAAGAACAAGCAGAAGATGGAAATAAAGATTAAACGTTTATACGAAAATGAATAAAAACTTAGACATAAAAGGAATGAAATTTGATAGGCTTACACCTATCAGATATTTAGGTAACAACAAGAACCATGTTCAGATTTGGGAATGTGAATGCGAATGTGGAAACCATATACAAACACTTCGTGCAAGCCTTCTACAAGGCAATACTCGTTCATGTGGTTGCTTAAATGACGAATCCCGTCACAAGAAAAGGACACAAGATAACTGTGTTTGCCCGACTTGTGGAATTTCTTTTAGGGTAAAGCCATCAAGGTTAAAGAAAAGCGGAATTATTTTTTGTTCACAAAAATGCCGAACTGAATACTTGCACGAACATAAGGAAATGATTCCTACATACAAAAATTTCACCCCCTTAGAAAGTTTTTTTCATGCAAAATACACACGATGGAAGATGTCTGCAAGAAAAAGAAACATCCCCTTTTCAGAAGACTTAACACCTGATGACCTAATAAGTCTATGGTACTCTCAACATGGTTTATGCTATTATACTGACATACCAATGTCTTTCGACAAAAACGACCAATTAAGTCTTGTTAGTATTGATAGAATAGATAGTTCAAAGGGGTACGAAAAGGGAAATATAGTTCTTTGCACCTATGCTTTTAACTCGTTTAAGTTTAACTATCCAAAGGATAAAATCATAGAGTTTATTGGCAAGATAAGGCAAAAAATTCAAGTAAAGATAAAAACTTCGGACGCATTATTTACTCCTTTAAGAGGGAGTAGTGAGTCGGCAGGACTTGATTTGCATTCACAAATCGACTGTGTTATTAAACCAAACGAAAGAGTCGCCATTCCAACTGGCGTGCAAATGGAGATTCCCAAAGGATTTTTCGGTTTATGCTGTGGGAGGTCTGGCAACACAATTAAACGTGGATTGTTTGTCATGAATGGTATAATTGACTCTGATTATAGGGGTACGGTTGGAGTTATGGCATATAATTCAACCAACGAAGATATAAACATATCAATTGGTGACCGTATTGGACAAATGATAATTATCCCATATCCTCAAGTTGAGTTTGTCGAAACTGACGAATTGAGCAGCACTGAACGTGGTGAAGGAGGATATGGCAGCAGTGGACGATAATATGGATATGCAAGAACAAGAGTGGGTTAGCGTAAGCACTATGGCGAAACGTATAGGCAGGTCTAAACAAACTGTTTATAACATGATTCGCAAGCAACAGTTAGAGGCAACAACGTTTGAACGTGGAAAGATGCGTGGCATATTAGTAAGGACACCTCATTAGTAGTACAAATATGGTTAGTAGGTCAGCAAAATATTACCAGACACATCCAAAAGCGAGAGCGAAGAAAAAGCAATACGACACCGCTTTTGAGAGCAGTCCAGCACAAAAAAAGAAACGTGCAGAACTCGCAAAAAAGAATCGAGAGCATGACAAGAAATATGGGAAAGCATCACGTGTCGGAAAAGATGCAAGTCACACAAGTCACGGAATAGTCTACAAATCGGTTGCGGCCAATCGTGGAAGCAAATCCGATACGGCTGGTGACAGAAGGGCACGTGGACGCAAACGTAGATAATAGACCTTTTTGTGTTTTCATAGTTGTTAGATTTTATGTTAATTGTTTTAATCCGAAACGTTGCGAAACGAAGTAGGATTTTTTAATTCACACACCAATGCCAAAGAAAAGAGTAAAAAAGAAAAATTATCTAAAGCGAAAAGGTAAAATCAACTTGTCTCGCAAAGTGAGGATAAGGAAGAAATCCGAACAACCAAAAGACTCGTTGGAGAAAGCACCTACACAGATGCCTCGTGACAATGGATTGAATATGCGTATCAAAATAAGACGCAAGACAAAATGAACAATGACGGAATAGTAATTTCTGCAAGACGTGGTATAATATGGATTGGTAAATATGCACCATTCTTTATAGTTGCTATTATTACCTTGTCTAACACAGAAACAATGTATTCCATATTTACAGAAAGATATGCTACATTTGACGGAATGGTTGTTTACTACAAACCTATTTCTTGGTGGATAGGTGAGATATTTGAACTTTCTATAGCATGGATATTCGCTTTATTTATCTTGTCGTTTGGAGTTGAGGCTTGTGTGTGGAATCGTATTTGTATAGTGTTCCTTTTCTTAAATCTTTGCCAAAAACATTATTTTAATTCGCATTGCGTCTCAGAAGACCTATTTGGTGTTGTGTTGTTTGTTAATTTTGTTGTTGGTGTTTCACTTGTTTGTAAAGGTGTTAAAATTTTTCTACTATGACAGAATTCTTAAATAAAAAAATAGAACGAGCAATAAAGTTGATTAAATCTGCGTCATTGAACGCAAAAAATCATAATTGTATCTTAGAGGTTGCATATAGCGGCGGGAAAGACTCTGATGTTATATTGGAATTAGCAAAAATGGCTGGTGTCGAATTTCGTGCAATTTACAAAAACACAACCATAGACCCACCTAAAACAATAAAACATGTAAGAGAAAAAGGCGTTGAGGTATTACAACCTAAAAAGAATTTCTTTAATCTAATAAAAGAGAACGGCTTACCGAGCAATATAAGAAGATTTTGTTGCCGTGTATTAAAAGAATACAAAGTACTTGATTATGCGATAATTGGCATAAGAAGAGTTGAAAGCCGTATGAGAAACGAGAGATATAAAGAACCTGAACAATGCAAAGTATATTCTAAAACACAAAAAGTTAGGCAATATTACCCAATTCTTGATTGGACAGATGAAGATGTGGCAGAATTTATAAATGCACGTAAAATAAAGTGTCATCCGTTGTATTATGATGAAAACGGTAATTTCCATGTTGAGCGTAGATTAGGATGTATCGGCTGTCCAATGCTTGATAAAAAAAGAATTGAACAGTTTAAAGAACACCCAAATTTTATAAAGGCATACGCACGGTCTTTAAAAATATATCGAGAAACACATAAAGACAATAAAATTACGTCTTACTATAAAGACGAATATGAGCAACTTGTTAGAGATATATTTTATTGGCGCAAATCACAAAAAGAATGGGAAGCACTAAATAATGGCTTGTTCCAAGTCCCTGATGGATATTATAAAAAATTTCTTGAAGAGTATTTTAATATAAAATTCAAAGAAAAATGAAAAATTTTCCCGAAAAAATTTGGAAAAAAGAAAAATACTATATATCTTTGCATCGTTGAAACAAGATAGGCGGGCTTGTAGTAAACGAAATCTTACGGATAAAGTTAGGTTTAGAAGCCGAACACTATATCAAGAATTTCCAACAAGTGCCGCCTCACGAGTTGGATTTTTCTTTTATAGGGGTTCGGCTTTTCTTGTTTTCAACACACCAAGCCAAAAGCAAGAAACCAGTCTTAGGCTGACGGTATTGTAAGGTAAGGGCTTTGACTACAGAGTTAATTGTGGTGTTCGTGATGAGTTTCCAAAACTACGTGTAGTTATAGGAGTGCTGACGGCAGAAATTAAACGCTCGACCTCTATAACACGAACTGAAATAAACAAACCCTCCGAGGCATCACCGTAAAGTCGGTGAGGGGAAAGCGCGCAAGAGGGAGGATAGGTGGAATAAGAAGTCCTGCGCAGGGGTGGCAACGTACCCGAAGATTCTGAAAGCAAGTTGCATTTGCCACAATGCTAACGAGCCGAGTTAGGAAACCTCTGAAAAATCTGGCATAACTCGAAATAACTCCCCAATCCCATCAAGTAATTAAAGTTTACTTGTGGGTAAGGGGAAATTATGGAATCACGATATTGTTTCCTTTCCCCCACAGGCATGATGTTATTTTAAGTACGATAATAATTTAACTACAATATATGAAAAGAAAGATATATACTTCGCTTGATGACTTTAAGTTAAAGCATATTGATGTTATAAGTTATACTGAATTAAATGATGATTTAGTAGAATGGATTAACGAAAACTCGATAAAGTTGCTTATTAACAGAAACAATGCAGAAATGCTTGCTGGTGAAGAATTGAAAAAATATTTCAATGAAGTTCACGAACAAGTATATTTTAGAATTAGTGGTCATTCTTATTTTCTTGACTATTACTTGCCTAAATATAAATTGGCGATTGAAATAGATGGAAGTTACCACAAAATTCGTAGAGTTGAAGACAAAGAACGTGACAAGATGTTTAACGATATTGGAATAAGAACTATACGCATTAATTCTAAAGATGTTTTGCGTGGTGACTTTATCAAGTCACTCAAAGAAAAACTTATTCCTAAAAAGCGTAAAAAGAAAACGAAACATAAGCATAAAGGTTTTAGTGAATATGCAAATTGAAATACTTAAAACATTAACATAATAAGAAAGATTATGAAACATACAATAGCAAACTTAATTGTAAGTGGCTATTTTACATACAAAGGAATTAAAATAATTATGTCAAAATGAGAAAAAAAGAAAGAAAAGTCGGTGACAGGATTTTCTACACTAACTACAAAGGAGAAATAGAAACCTGTCTTATCAAAGAAATACGCAAGGAATCATCACGACAAAATATGTTCGGTATGCCATTGAAAGATGGTAAATTGTTCCAGTATGATGTATATAAAACTGGAAAATATAGTTCCATTGAGGATTACAATTGCCTTTCGGAAAATGACCCGCAAGTGAAAGATTTTTGTAAAGGGAAAAAGTTTATCACGTCTAAATTTGCTGATGAACTACGCAAATGGCTTGAATCTAAAGGCGCACACAAAGGCGACCAAGATATAGCACAAATATTGTATGATGTTGCAGAGGAATACGAGTAAAACAACAATTAAATAAATTCACATAATAAGAAAGATTATGATAGAACTTGATACAATATATAACATGGACTGTCTTGAG
>Ga0247609_10002165_pt1 | contig 21353 bp, 18 predicted proteins | sample 172DNAGHGlowgp2_FD_193487 | JGI IMG/M metagenome (GOLD analysis project Ga0247609, IMG submission 193487) | Sheep rumen microbial communities from Palmerston North, Manawatu-Wanganui, New Zealand - 1728 DNA GHGlow gp2 | ecosystem: Host-associated > Mammals > Digestive system > Stomach > Rumen ...
AAATTCACCAATTTTGCCACAAAACTGATTAATAACACCTGATAAACAATCATTTTTATTTGCTATAATACATGTATTTTTAGGCAATTTGTAGTTTAAAAGCTGGTTTGATATGTGTTTTGAGACCGATTTATTAGTCAAAAGTATAATAATTGTTGATGTAGCTGCATATGTTTCAATCACATTTTTAACATCATTTTTAACAATTGTTTTATTCAAATTTAATTTAACAAAATCTTTTAAAATTGGTAATTTAGGATTCTTAAATTTAGACAAAATATAATTATTTTTAAACCTATTTTTAGACATATCAAGTATTTCATTCCTCAATTCTTTAAATTCTTCATCCTCTTCTTCTAATGATTCTTTAATACAATCTTTTAATTCATCATCAGTTTCTACACCATAAAATTCACAATATTTACATTTAATTTCATGTTTTAAATCATTCATTTCAGCTATAATTTTATCATCACATAAATCAGTATAATTTGTTAAATCAGTATATATAACATGTTTGTTTTTCAACAATTTGTTTAATGATTTAGGCATTCTACCTTTTAAATCACATATTATAACATTATCTAACATTGGTATAAATCCTTCTGTATTCATTTAATTAAAATTAAAATTTAAAATAAATCATTTGGATTTATATAACTATTTTCATAAATCATGCTTGTTTCAGGTTTTCCACTATTAATCAAGAATAATGGAGTATGTAATGAACCCTTAAACACATTATATAACCTTTCTAATTGTGGTTTTGTAAAATCTCCATAATCATAATAACTTTTAATAATATCTTTAAATTGTAGCATTGTTAAACTATTGACAAACAATATAAAACAATTAAAATTTTTACGATATGGTGTTGGAAATTCTAATAAATTTTGTGTTAAAACAAATAATGATGCTCCATATTCAACACGTGATAATTGAGTAATATAACGTTTAAACATTAACCATTTATCACTTCCAGGTTTTCCAAAAGCATTAATAAAATCATCTAATATTATAGCCATTCTTCCTTTTATTATCTTTGATACACTATTTAAATCATCAATTGTTGGTAAATCATCCTCACCTATTATTATAAACAAAATTATTTTAGGCATTTTATCAGCTATATTAGCCAATGAGTTATAAAAACCTGATTCATACGATTCACGAGGAATTATAAATATCATTAATTTAAAATCATCAATTAAATCAGATAATAACATTTTTAATAAAGTAGTTGTTTTGCCACTTCCTGTTTTACCAATTATTAAACAATTCATTCTATATAATCCTAAATTATTTGGTTTTCTATTCTCTTTAATCTTTAATACTTTATCTAAATCAATTTTATTCATTCTTTCAAATGCTTCATTTATTCTGTTTTCATGTTCCATTTAATTATTTATTTAATAAATAAAGATGTCACAAAATCTTAAATTTCATGGTTTATCAAGTCCTGAAGATTTAATAAATATGTGGAAACAATTAAGGTATGATAACGATAATAAAGATATTAATGTTATATGGGATTATGAACATCCAGAACAATTAAAACCAGGCTTTAACATTGTTAATATACTCTACAATTCTAATGAACCTGATGAAATAGGACATTATGTTTTAATTTCAGTATTTCCAGATAAAAAAGAAGTTGAATTTTTTGATCCTATATCATCACATACACCAGATAATGAAGATAAGATTGATTTAATAAATGATTATTTTGAAAATAAAGGTTATTCACTTGATATTTCATTAGAAGGCAAACAAAAAGAAACAAGTGAAAATTGCGGTTATCATTGTTTAACACATGCTTTTAATTTATATAAATCTAAATCAGGTGGAAGATTACCAGAAAATCCAAGTTCTAAAGATATATTAATGGATATATTAAAAATGAATAGAGCAATATATTATATACTTAAAAATGGAAGCAATGCTGAAGTACCACCACTTAAAATAGGCAAGAAAGACAAAGGAGCAGGTTTAGCAGATGATGTTAAAAAAGATAAATATTATTCATACACAGAAATTAAAGACATATTGGAAAATTAAATTATAATTAAATGAATTTAAACACAATTTATAAAAGAGCACCATTACCACTTAGAGGCAATAAAACCAAATGGATTAAAGATTTAATTAAATATTTCGTTCGCAATCATGATAAATTTGAAGACTTCGTCTTTATTGATGTTTTTGGTTGCTCTGGTATTATTTCATCATTATTAGCTAAATTATACCCTAATAATAAAGTAATTTATAATGATTTTGATTATTACACCAAATTATTAACAAAACCTAATATTGATAGATTAAATGAATTAAGAACAAAAATTTATAACATTGCTCAAAATTATGAACAAAAAATAAATGATGATGATTCAAATAAAATAAGATACTTAATAAAACGTTATTATCCAAATTTTGAAAACAATAATAAGCTTAAAAATATATTTGCTGCCTGGTTAATGTTTAATGCTACTGATTTTAAATTAAATTCACCTTTTTATAATAGATTACCTAAAAATAATTATTCCTATGTTGATATTAATGATTATTTACCTGATAATGTAATAATTGAACATTTAGAATATAAAGATTTAATCAATAAATATAAACCAATTTTAAACAAATCATTATTAATTTTAGATCCGCCATATCTTGGAACATCAAAAGAATTTTATAACAAAGAATGGAATTTAAAAGACACTTATAACATATTAAAATTGTGTATTAAATATAAATGTTTGTTATTTGAAGCTAACACATCAAATGTAATAAGATTAATTAAAACAATTTCACCAAATATTAATTTAAAGTATAAATTATTCAATAAACATAATCTAGGTTCTCATTCAAAATCAATTGATTATTTATATTTATTTAACATATAAATGTCAGAAAACTTTGAACCCAAAACAGATTTATTAACAATTCTCAATTCATTCATTCAATTATTAATGTTATTATCTGTTATGACAATAGCTGTTTTAAGATTCATTAATACACGTTCTCAGTTGAAAACTAATGATTTAAAAAATGAATATTTCATGAACAAAAATAAAAAGAAGTGGAAGCAATACACAGTTTAACATTCACATATAATTTTATAATCGATCCTGTAAAAATCAGCTTTATTTTTAAATTCATCTTTATTTAATATTTCAATATGATATAAACCTGGTGAAGTTCCAAATTCTGTTTCATTGATTTCTAAACCATCTTTATAATATTTTAATTTCATTTTATTATAATATTCATTTATCATTTTTTCAGCTTCTTTTTTATAATCTTTATTTTCAAACTTTTTGTAAAATGTAAAACTTACACATGGTATCATTTTAAATGATTTAACATCAGGTTCAATTTGAATATCACCTGTAATAAAACCACCAGGTACAAGATATTCTTTATAACCTGTAATTAATCCAAAATTCATTCCTTTTGTAATATCATTACAATTAAAATGGCATTCAAATTTTAAGCACTCATTTTTAATTGGTGCTCTACTAAATCTAATAATTAATTGATTTTCATGATTATATCTAAATTTAATACCTGGGAATATTTGATTAAGATATAAACAATTATCATTAATCATTTCATCTAAACTATAAAACGCACTACGAGCTATTGATGTATTATCAACAAATAATTCTACACTGCGGAACATAAATAATGGTGTTTGTCTATCTTTAGCTAAAGAATGTTCATTTTCAATGTCTTTAATTGTTGAATCTATTAATTCATTGATTTTGATTTTATATTCTTTTAAACTATTTATATTTTTATCAAAACCTAATGATTGACTTTTTGTTAAATAATTAATATAAATATTTTCAATTTTATTATAATTAATGTTTGTGTATTCAATATTAAAATAAATTTCATCTTGAGTTATATATTTGCCTTCAGGTATAATAATATTAAAATCACGGATACTTTCTGAATCAATAATATTTAATGGATTGTGTGTTGCGAAAGCTTGATATGTCATCTTTATTTAATATTTTATTAAAAACAAAATTAAAAAAATAAATTAAAAATTCACATTTCATTTAAATCTTTAAATACCAATTAGGACCATAAACAGTGTTAAAAGTACGTCCAAGTTCAATTCTATATCTTAAACATCTTTCAAATATATTATCCATAACATATAATTTATAATCATATTTATCAAATTTAAATAATTCAACATATCTATAAAAACCTATACAATCCTTAATTGAATCCATTGCTATATCACCATTATATTTTACCATTCTTTCATTTACAAAATCAATATATTTATTTATTAAATCATATTCTGGACATTGTGGAATATATAAATCAATATATTTGAAATTCAAATCATTAACTAAATTTAAATGTTCATAATCTAATATTGAATAATCTTTATATTTATTAATTAATCTTTTAATTAATATTCCTTTAATTGATGGTTTTAAATTTGATTTCATTATATCTTCATAATATTCTTTAATTATTCCTTTTACTATATGAATAGCTATATAAAATTCATAATTATTCAATATATAATCAACATTAACAAATAATGAATGATATTTACGTTCTTCACTGTAATCATTATAAATTAATATGTTTCTAACCCATGATGAAACAGTGGATAATAAATAATCCATACATTGGCATAATATTTTATAATCAAAATCATTAATCCTAACAAATACAAAATAAGACAATTTACACATATAATATAATAATATATTAATTAATTTAATATTCTTTTCAACTTTTGATACTCTAAATATTATACCCTTTAAATTCTCATTATTATGAAACCAATAAGGCGACTTTTTATAAATGTTTAATAATTCTTCCAATTTAATAACATCTTCATCATCAAATAAATTAGCATCAATAATATTTTTTTCACCATATAATGAATCAAGTTTATTTTGCTTGTTCATTTTATATTTTATAAAATATTAAAATAATGATAACAATTGAAGAATACAAAAACATTATTAAAACTGAACCAAATGACAAAGAATTTAAACAGTTTAACCATAGAGTTTATATTTACAGAGGTATATTAATTGATTATAATTATGATGTGCCAGATGCTACAAACGACACATTTGAACCATATTTTGATGAAGGTTATGTTAGAATGGTTGGTAAAAAAATTGATTATATAAGACCACATGTTGTTTTAGATTTTAAAAATGATGTTCAAAAATATAAAGATGATATTATTAAATATATTGATGATAAAATAGATTAATTACTTATATTTTTCACAGTTTTTAACATATTCTTCTAAAACCAATAAAACATGTTTAATTTTAATATCATTTAAATTAACATCTATTTTTTCAATTTCATTTTTAACTTCATATGTTCCTTCAATTGTTCCTTGACCAATAGCTTTCCAATCTGGCATTTCATCCTTTATAAATTCAATATATTTATTTTCCTTTAATACAATTAACATACAACCAATTAAACATGTTGAACGTGTTAAAAGTTGTGAATCAAACCACATTTTAATAAGATTATCACTTAAACCATTTGTTTTAAATTCAGTTTCTAATATATCCCATTTTTCAACAACATCTGCTTTTGTTTTATATTCTGTAACAATTGCTGTTTTATAACTTGTTGCTTCAGCATTTGGTGAATCATCTTTAATTTTTTTGTATTCTGTTACATTACCGTTATAAAAAACAGAGTCTCCATCTCTTAAATCAAAATATTTTTCAGCTGGTTTATATCTATAATTATATTGTTTTTCACCTTCTTTTGTTCCAAGTATTAAGAAAGTGATTAAATTATAATAATTGTCTTTGCTTTCTTCTTTTTGAACATCTAATACATTAAAACATTTTGTATCCAAATTGAATTGAACAAATGATTTTAAAGTTGTTATTAATTCTTTAAATGTTGTTGTTAAATAATTGTTTGATAGTGTAAAATATAAAGCTAAACCATATAATAAATATAACAATTGATTTTTAACAAATCCTTTAACATTAAATTGTAAGCATTTACCAAGTTTAATAAATTTAGGTATGTTTTTTATCAAATTAATTGACAATTCATCATTTAACAATTCTTTAACATCTGGCATTTCTTTAACTTCTTTAATCTTTTCATATATTGCTGGTGATTGATTATAATAAGCCATAATAAAAGCTTGTTTTGATTTGGTGGGAATATCTATTGTTTCCAAACCTTTAAAATCTTTCATTAATATTTCTTTGTTATCCAAATAATATTTCATTAAATGTTGATTATATCTGTCTTTTGGTTTATTCTTTAATTTCAATACTATAAATAAAAATGTTTGTTGAGTGTCATTTAAATATTCAATAAGTTGGTTTTTAATTATTCTGTTCCATAATCCATTATTGAAACAGAATGTTGCGAAATATGTATTTACTATTTTTTTAACTTCTGGTATCATTTGATATTCTCGTGTTTGAATACAACTGTCATAATATTCCATTGTTTTTTTCTTGTTATACATACAACATTTAACAAAGTCCTCAACAAAATTATTTGATTCCATTTTATTATTTTATAAAAATATAATTTTAGAATATTTTTTAAGATGAAATGCTTAAAGTATATCCTAACTCACTTAATGGTTTTCCAGAAATCCAAACATTGCCTTCATCATAACCTGAATAATAAGATGGTATAGTAAATGTTGAATTTGAAATGTAATTTTCACATTTATAAAAATCAAGTGTATAAATATTGCTTGGTTGAATATTTTGTAAAGTTTCTGATGTTATAATTTCCCAATTCCAATCATAATTTAATCTCATTGTTTCAATACCAATAATACTAGCAGCAACCATTGTAGCTGGCACTTCTAATTCATGTACATCAAACAATTTAATATTTTTAAAAGTATTTGAAAAAGTCGATGTACCTATTCCATGTCGTATAGATGTTGATGGTAAATCGGTAAATTTCTTAAAGTATAAATTATTCAATTCAGAGAAACTATTATTACCACTTAAAACAAAACCTGATAAAACAACATCACTCAATAAATAAAATGTGTTTTTGTTCAATGTATTTCCTTGTAAAAGTAAATTAACTTTTTTCGAAACACTTGAAAATGCTTGATAAACATTACCATTATTATTACTAGCAATTATTGAGCAATCATTCATTATCGCAGCAAATGAATTGAAAACTACACCACCACCACATATAATATTTGGTGAATAATAATTATATGTAAATGTATTACCAACCATATAACGAGCCACTATTTCTCCCATATCATTATTACTAAATGAATTACTATATAAAGCAACAGCATCGATAGCATGTACATTTTGAAAAGTATTAAGAGATAATGACCTAGCATTCACACATCCGTAAATATTTGTAAATAAACATTTTTGTATTATATCAGCATAAATATTTTGATAACAAACTGAAAAAGTACATGAACTTATACCATTGGCAGTAATATTTAAATCATACATACTAGTGAAAGAATTTGAAACCATTTCATATGCTGATATATTCAAATTACCCATTCTTTCTAAATAATTTTTATTGAAATATTCAGCACCTAACGATATTTTATTTAATGTTGTTATACTACTGGTTGATGTGGTATTACTTATATATAATTTTGACATTGTTTGTACATTTGAAATTGTGAATTTATTTATTGTCGTTGGTATTGAATAATCAGCGAATTTATTAATATTTCCATAGAAATTAATATTATTAAAAGCTAATGATGGTATATCTCCAGTCATATTATAAACAAAAGATAATGAAGAAACAATAGCATCACTCAATGCTAAATAATATTTGCCATCACCTCCTCCACCTCCTGTAATTGTTGAAATTGAATCAGATAAACTACTACAAATATTATATAATGATACAACATCCATATTTAAAGAGTTAGTATCTGAAACCATTGATGCTGAATTTGTTTTAAGTGAGTATAATTCATTGTTGAAATATAAAGTATTATTATTTAATAATGTTATATTTGATGATAATATGTCTGTATTACTTGTTAAAAGTGTAATTGAATTTAATAATTCTTCGGGTATAACTCCACCTCCTGCTGTAATCATCGTGTATAAACTTGACGTATCAACTTTTATTGAGTTAATTTCATTCCAAACTGCTGTTAAATTTGTATTATTTCTATCAAATGATATCATTTTATATTAAAAATATAATTATATTTAACTATTATTTTTTTGCTCAGAATTTTAATTCAACATTGATACATAATTACACATAATTGGACAATCACTGACACCATAATTTTGCGTAATAGTAATACCAACGAGAGAGAAATTATTCAAATTGCCAATTGCTTCTCTAATTCCACTTTTAAGATATAATGTACCTATCCAATTTTGACCTTGTTTTAATGAATAAGGCTTGCTAGTCATAGAAACAATATCTTGTAAATCATGATAGAACGTCAAATTATAACATTCATCAATGTATGGTCTTCCAGTACCTGAATATATATTATCAAAACTCAAGAACATTGTTTGTACTCTATAAAAAGTACAAGCACCCAAACTTTCACAATAAAAATTAAGTTCCCAACATCTTTGAACATTCCCTATGAACAAATCACCATGAATCGTTAAATCATGACAATTTGACAAATCACAAAGACTAACAGTTTTAGCTGATATGACACCCTTTATACCAGATAAAGTACACATATTCAATAAATCACATGTCAAATTAACACTGCCATCTGAAAAATGAATATCATTTAAAGTTTTTACTGAACCATGAATTAATACACTAGGATTTGACATTGTCATTAATTCTAAACTTTTACCATTCAAACAAATATCACATTCATTGCTTGGACATTCAATACTAATTGAGTTAGCGTAATAGAAATTTAATTTAACCATATCATCATGTGATATATACAATGAATAAATTGAATTAACATTAAATTCTAAATCACTAATAGATTTTATTAATATATCTGAAGCAAGACGACAATTTATATTAAAATCACTCGCACTTAAAAATTGATTGCTAGCAATTATATCATATTGTAAATTAACAAAATCAAATGACATAAGAGCACATGAATTCATTGTTTGTCCTGTCATATTTAGATTTTCGATTTGACTGAATATTATATTACTAATTGACCTAGCATTTATATTATGATAAATTCCAAATCCTATCATTCCATTATATATTTCCCTACATTTCATGTTTAATTCAGAAGCCATAATTACAGGAGTTTTAAACGTATCGCATGTTAAATCTAAATATGTAATTTCTATAAATGGGTTTGATTCACTGCTTAAAATTGTATGAAGTTGTAAAGCATTAACGGAAAGTGATTTAATGCTGCTGAACATATTATGAGCTAAAACATTAGCATTGATTGAAACTTTACCATTCCCAACAAAATCATTGTAATCAAACCATCCACCCTTTAATGATACGGCATTATGCCATGTTCCACCGTCAAAAGTACATTTACTCATGCTTTCAATATAATCAATGTCAATAATCGTAGCATATAATGATTTATTCGCAATATCACTTATATATCCATTTATAAATTTACTGTCTGTTGCTTGAATGTTGGGCAATTCTCCTGTTATATTATACATATACATTTCATCCTCAGTTCTATATGATTCTAAATAAGGTGTAGAATATGAAATAGTAGTATTTGACATTGAAGATACATAATCCCATATGCTTTGTGTATTTATATTTAATATTTGTAATGTTTTATATATTGGTGATAAATCAACATTACCACCACTACCTGATGCTTCATCAAATGATATCATATTTAATTAAAAATAAATTCATTAAATACATATTAATTTAACATTCTATTAACAGCATTTAAAACCATTGTTAAACTATTTTTATTATATTCTTCATTTTTATTTAAATATGTTTCATCTTGATATTTACCTCTTGGATTATCAATTATATCAATTTTATATTTATAAACATATTGTAAAAAATAAACAATATCATGTATTTTTAAATCACTTGTTCTTAAATGCGGTAATTCAACAACATCGATTATATTATATTTAAATATAGAAACATTTAATAATAATTTACAAGCATTTCTAACAGTCATAAACATTCTTTTTTGGTTTCCACTATGTAAAACAACATTTTTATTATTAATTATTGAATTTGTTATATTTGTTAATAAACATTTGTTTTTTTGTTTTAATCCTTTAATACCTGGATAAATAACATCCATTAAATTAACTGGTCGTATTATATATATTTTATCATTTAACACTGATTTTAAAAACTTCTCACATTTCCTTTTTGAAATTACATAAGGTGATAAATCATCATCATCTTTTTCAACTCTTACTTCATCTGTTGATATATAAATATAAATTGAATTATTAAAATGAATTGATAATTTATAACCATTAATACAACATTTTAAATTATTAATAATTGTTTCTTCTGGATGTACAATCGAATAATCAACAAATGAAATAGCAGCAAAATTAATTATAATAACATTATCTTTAAAAAATTCAATTTTATTGATTATTTCTTTAACACAATCATTTTTATTTAAATCAATATAAATATAATCTAATATATGTGTTTTAATTAAAATTTCATCATAAAAATCATTTGGTATGTTTTTATCTATTATAATAAAATATTTATCTTTTTCAGCTAAATAGTATTGAAAATTACGACCATAATAACCATCACCTCCTAATAAAATATAGGTATTATTCATTTTATTAAAAATAAATTATTGTTATTTAAAATCTTTTTGGTGCTCTTATTATTTGACATGTGACCATAAAATCAGATTCACCAAGCAATACTTTAATCTCTCTACCAAAAGCATCTTTTATTTCAAAATCTAAATAATTTAACATATTACCATCTAAATTAAATTCAATTGGTTGAACAGCAGTCCATGTTTTAAATTGAAATGGATTCATAGCAGATGAAAAAGGCCAAATTGTAGTACATGATTGGAAAGGTGTTTTAGATATTGAAGTATAAGTATAACCTGAAATATTACCAGAATTTAAAACAAAATAATTATAATCTTGAATTTTAACAACTTTATCAGCTGTTGTTGATTCACCAGCATTTAAATTAATTGGTAATGTGAAATTACAAATAGTACCGGATAAGAAATTAGATGTTGTTATTGTTAATATTGCTCCTGTATCATTTGTTAAAATCAATTTACCATTATTATTATTAAAACTTAATTTACCATAAGTTAAAGCATTATATTTTGTCATTAAATCTTCAATGCTATAAATTCCAGGCTCACAAATTAATTGACCTTCAACATATTGTTTTTCACTAACATTAGGAACAACATTTGAAAATTGAACTTGTAATAAACGTATATAATATTCATATTTATTTTTATCCATGTATATTGGAGAATTGAATGATTGATGTATTTTAAAATCATGACTTGTCATTATAAATTGTGATATTACTTCCTTTTCATTATTCATTTAATTAATTTTAAATAATGTAATTAATAATTTATTTTTGAATTTAAATAATATATTTTTTAAACTGTTAAATGAGTTTCGGAACGACTAATACAATTAAAGAGGTTAAAAATGTAGATAGTGAGAATTTTGACTATCTTTTAGCTGAAACAAATTTTAGAATTGACCAAGTATTTAGAAGCAGAAATAAAGCAGTTATTGAACCAACAATTCCAATCACTTCATCAGCTGCTACAGGAACTGATTATGATAAAGATTATGTACCATTCCAATCAGCAAAAACTAAACCAGGAGCAGTATTTTCATTTATCATTGATGCTAATGATTATTCATTGTATGATTTGAGAGATGCTGAATTTGATATTCAAGCTCAATATAGATATATTACTTCTGCTAAAAATCAAGGTGCTACAAATGGTGTTATTACTAATGCTCCTAGATTTGGTAATCTTGCTCTTTTATCACTTTTCCAACAAATCGAATTATACATTGATGGAACAAGTATTGAAAGAAATTTATATCCAGGTATGAATGCTAACATGATTTATGCTTTAAAATATCCACATTGTAAAACACTTGAAAAAGGTTATGAAATCAACGGTTTCACATCAACTGATTATGATTATTGTTTGTATGAAACTACAGCAAGTAATGATGATGAAATTGATGATTTAGATAGTTTTGATAATCAATCAATCACAATTGGTCAAGATGATTATAAAGCTGGTACTGCTTCTAGCAAAGCAAAATCTATCGTTTCAGGTTTCATCACTCAAAGAATTAAATTATCTGACATTTTCGCATGTATTGAAACATTACCACCATTATATAATCATAAAGTTGAAATTAAATTTACTAGAGCATCACATAATTATATAATTTGTAATACTTGTGCTGTCGGTAATGATGGAACAAATGATGAATTGACTGATGATATGAAATATTGTGGTTTCATGGGATTCACTAAATTTAAAATGTTCCAAGATACTTATATTACAACTGACCAATATATTAACACAGCTAAACAATATTATTCAAGCATTAAAGAAACTATTATTACACAAGATAAACAAGTTTTAGTCCCATTAATTACACCACCAGATAATAATCAAACACAATCATTTAATATTAATATTGATGCTGCCTTCAAAAATAAATTACTTACAATTTATATTCCTAGAACTTCTAACTTTGCCTATCAACCAATTGAAGCCGATACTGTTTATGATTCAAACGGTAGATTATTAGCACCTGATAACTCAGACCATGATTTACACGCTGATGTTAGAAAAGCTCCAGCAAATAGTTATACAACTGGTAATCTTCGTTATCTTTCTGTATCTACTACATCAGGTTTGAAACTTTATGAATTCAATATGGAAAATGATGGTTGTATCACTAGTGAAAATACATTTATTAATCTTTCTGATTTATCATCACAACTTGATTATACTAAAGATAATACTAATATTTACAATTATCAAGATGTTTATAGACAATATGTAAAAGCTAGATTACATTTCCAACAATCAGAAGAAGAAGCAATTGATTTTGACATGTTCTGTAAAGAATACTGTATTTATTGTATCGATTTATCATGCTTCCAATTAGCACCAAACGAAAATCTTAAAATAACTATCATGACTGGAGCATGGAATCAAGAAGATACCAATGGTAAATATAATCCATTCTGGTTTAATAATACACAATCTAAAGAATCACGTTATCAATCTACAGCCATTATTGCTGATTTATTCTGTGACCAAGTATTGCGTTTAATCCCAGATAGAAGAGTTGAATTAGCCACAATGATAACAACCGATAAGAAAGAAGTTGAAAATTCAAATATGGCATAAAAAATTAGTTTAAATACATTTATTTTTATTCAATTAAATATGTATAAATATAAGATTAAAGGAAAGGAATTAACCTTTGATACATCAAAATTAGATGATAAAGATAAATTAAGATGGGAAAAGTTAGGAAAGATAGGAAAATTAAGAATGATTGAATCATATAATTTAAATGATAAATCCGGTGTTCCTGGTGATTATATTGATGTTAAAACAGTTAAAGATAAACCACAAAATGAAAGATTAGCTAAATTAAGAATTGAAGAACAAAAGAAAACAGAATTAGATAAAATCAAAGAAAAGAATGATTTAAAATCAAGTGATAGTTTAGAAGATGTTGAATATGTAATGAATGATGAACAAAAAACATTATTCAATGATGATATATCAAAATTAAAGAAAGACAAAGAAAATGCTACACTAGGTGATTTAGAACAAATATTTATTAATAAAATAGAACAATTAACAGCTAATGAAATAGGAACCATTAATGCTAAAAATATTGATACTATTAATGCTTCTTCAGTAAATAAATTATTGTTTGATGTTAAAAAATTAACTGATGATTTAGTTAATCCTTTGCGTCCTGTTCTTGAAAATCTAATTGAAAGACATGGTGATGATAGACATGTTTTAGAATTAGCAGATAAAAATGATATTCAAGGTTTGATGGATGAATTGAGAAATTTAAATGATAATACAACAATTAATGAAATCAAAAATAACATTGATTTATTAAAATCACAAGTAGATAGCTTAACCGGATTAAGTGTTGATATCGAATCATTACAAAATATAGCTGATATGAATTCAACCAAATTAAATGAAATGCTTGATAAAATCAAGAATGAACCAAACCCAATTAAAAGAACGGATGAAATAAAAATATTAACATCAACGGATGATCAATTTAGCGATTTAAAAACAATGATTGAACGAATTATGAATGAAAAATTAAGTAAAGATAATGTTAAAGAAATAATAAATGATAAAAGTTTATTTGATGATCTAAAAACTGAATTAATCGACAAATTCGGTGAAAAAGCACAAACAATTGTTGATAAAATAGAACAATTAAAAGATGATGAAAATATTAAATATACAAAAACAACAGTTGATGAAATTAAAAACATATTAAATACCGATCCTGAACATAAAGATATAACAACAGATGAAATTAAACAAATGTTAGAAACAAATAAAGATGAATTATCAAAACAATTTGATGAATCATTTAATAAAGCATTTAATACTTTTAAAAATGATATCTTAAAATCACCTAAATTATCAGAAGATAAAAACGATATATTAAAAGGAATATTTAATGATTTGGTTAATAAATATCCTAATGAATTTGTTAATATAGCTAAAGGTGAATTAAGTGATGATAAATTTAAAGATATATTAAATCAAACTTATAACAGAATGAAAAGAACACTTATTGATTCACTTGAATATTTAAAACAAAATATTAATACTGATTGTGTTATTGGTATAAGTGATGGTGATACAAGAACTGAAAATAGATATTATAAACCTTATATTTTATTTGATGATAATTGGGAAAAAGATTTAATTGATGCTATAAATTCAGGTTATAATTTAAGAATATTACCATCTAATACACGTGTATCATCATCACATATATCAACTAAATATAAAGGCTATGATGATTTAATTGATATGTTACAAGATTTTGTAACTTCAAATCCATCTGTTAAAACTGTTAGTGGTTCAATATTTTCTAAAATCAAAGATAAAATAACAAATAAAAAAGGTTATGATGATTTAAAAAATGAAGTTAATAATTTAAAATCAGAAGTTAATAAACTTAAGCAAGAATTAGAAACTATTAAAAAAGCTAAAGCACCAGAACCACCAAAAGCACCAGAACCACCAAAGAATAATTTTTTAAATGATATAATTAAACACAAAGATTTAAAACATGTTGAACAAATTAAAAATGATTATACACCAGATGAAGGTATAGTTGGTGATTTAAAAGATATTATGAAAAAAAGAAGAGAAGACATTGAACCTGATGAATATTCAGAAGATGAAGACATTGATTGGGCAGCTGGTATAAGAAAACCAAAAATAATGAGTTATAAAGATTTTTTAAAAGTATATAATTTATACTAATTATTTATATATGTTTATATTATTTTTAATCATTTAAATGTATATTCCACAAAATAGTTGTAAAACACAAGGATTAAGAAAAGCTTATATTAATTCATTAACAAATGATAGACATTATTCAATTAAACAAATTAGAAACATTGATAAGAATTTAGCAAGAACATATACAAATGCTAAATATTATGGTGGAAGTTTGAAATCATTCTGGAACAAAGTTAAGAGATTCGGCAAACACATTATTAATTCAGCAATTAATACTACACGTAATATGTATAAACCTGCTAAATGGATTATTAATAAATTAGCTAATTCTAAAACAGCTGAATCTGTTATTAATGGCGTTGGTAATGCTGTTGGTGCTGCTGTTGGTGTTCCTGGTTTAGGAGCAATGATTAACACAGGTTTAAAATCTGCTGATACAATAAGTGATAGTATAGAAAATATTATTAAAAATATAATGAATAAAAACCCATCTTTAACATTTGATGAAGTTAAAAACTTAATTAATAAAGTTAAAACAACAACTGAAAATGTTGTAAATAGTACTAACATATCACAAGAAGAAAAAGACAAAGTTAAAGATAATGTTAATAAGATTTATAACAAGTTACCAGATGTAATTAAAAATGTTGGTGTTAAAAAAGTAGATGAAGCAGCCGGTTATTTACCTGTTATTGATTTCAAAACAATAAAAGAAAGAGAATTAAAAGGCAAAGGTGGAGCAATTAAAAAAGAATTTAGAGTTAATAAACCAATGATTATAACCAAATATAAAGAATTATTTAAAGATTTACCAAATTATAATGCTAGAACTGTTGGTACAGTTGCTGGAGCAATAGCTGATAAACGGTTATTAAAAATAGCACCAAATCCAAATGCTAAAGCACAAAGTGGAAGAATTGGATTAGCTGGTGGTAATGGTGGAAGAGTTAATTTATCAGGTAATAAAACTGAAACTAATAATTCAGATTTAATTAACAAACTAAGAGCTAAATTAAACAAATAAATTTTATAATATAATTTTTTTATTTATATTTTTAATTAAATGAGTGGCAATTTAATTTCAAATCAAAATGATATTAACTTTGATAAAGCATTTGAAGAATATTATATTAATCACAATAAAGATTATAAAAAATATTTTAGAATTACAAACACTAAATTAATAAATAATCATAGTGATATATTTAAAATCAAGAATAGATTTATTAATGTTATACCTGATAAAATAGATGAAGCCAAAGAATTATTAAAAGAATATTTTGATGATTTGAAGAATCAAAAAACATATAAAACAAAATCAAGTTATAAATTAAAAACAACTGGTGAAGAAAAAGAATATGAAAATGAAATAGCATATAGATATAAACCAAAAGTTAAAAAATTTGATTTCTTAAGGAATAATGAAAAGATACAAAAAATATTAGTTGATGAAAACATTAAAACTAGTGATAAAGTTGATTTAATATATGATATATTAACAGATGAAGAAAAGAAAATAATATGTATGGCTAATTTAACAAATTTTGTATATAGAGAGAATTATAAACTTAAAACTGGTGATTCAACAATAAGTGAAACAAATGATTAAAAAAATTAATTTATATTTTTGGTTTTTACATTTCAACATGTTGTTCAATTTCAACAAATTCAATAAATCTTGTATATTCACATATTATAAATGTATATCTTTGATTAGAATTATTGAGAATATCATTTAAATTTTCATCAATATTATATTTAAGTTTTTTGTTTAATGCTGTTTTATAATTCAATACTTTAATAAAATCTTTTTGTTCATTTCTTTTAATACCTTTTAAGTTAGATATTCCAAATGCTATTAATCCGTTATATTCTTCATTATAATTAAGCTTACTTAAAGTATTAGATGGCATATCATATTTATAAATACAATTATCATAAATAGATGCTTTATGTGTTATTGTTTCTTCAATTTGTTCTTTTGCTATATCCATATATTTTTGGTTTTTATATTCTGATGGTTGAGCTCTTCCAAATGTACGTGATGAAATATCCAATTCCATTATATATTTAAATAAAGCATTTCTAAAATCATAACTGAAAATATGGTTTCTATCTTTATATGATTTATATTTATCAACTAATTTATAATGTTCATTACCTTCTAAAGCATCAACATTACCTTCTTTTTCAAATGGTTTAAATTCAATATATACTAAACGAGACATTAAAGCAGTATCATTAAAATCTAAAGCACCATTTAATGTTTCAGAATTTGATAATAAAACTGATAAACCAATATTTTTAAAAGTTTTCATGTTTTGAACACATTTAACTCTTGATGATGTCATAACATTATCTGTTAATTGTTTTATTTTACTTGAACATTGTTCAATTGTATGTTTTCCTTTTGATACTTCATTATAAACTGTATATAAATAATTATAAGCATCTGAAAATGTTGAATCTAAACAATTTAATGAATCATCATTTAAACCAGCTAAACCGAAGAAGTCATTAATTATTTTACCAAAGAATAAAGATTTACCAGTAGCACCGAATGTATCAACAGCAAGAAATGCTTTTTCTGGTTTTTCACCTTTTGTGAGTAAATATTTAATGCTTCTTAAAAATTCTTGTAATGGATTATCAATTTCTTTTCTGTTTTCTTTATCTTCAGGTTTATCATATGTTTTACATTCATCAACTAATCTTTCTTCAAATAATTTAATAATTGTTTTAACATCTTCATAAACTTTAGGTTTAACTTTATCCAATGAATAACCATTTAATTTAAATCTTGTTTCTCCTGATTCATCATATAAATCAAAGTATTTATACAATAATTTAATAAATAAATCAGCTGATAATATTAATTCCTTTTTATGTTTTGAATTTGCTAATTCAGTTAATCTATTTTTCAACAATGTATTTAATAATGAATCTTCATTTATAACATCAACTTCTGAATCGTCCATTTTATTTAATACTATATTTTGTGTTATATTACCTTTATCATCTTCACCTAAATCTTCTTCATTTATTATAAATGTTAATCTACTTGGATAAAATTTAGCTACATAAGCATTTGGTCTTCCTCCTATCTTATATTCTTTTATTCCATTTCTACAAATATAATAAAAACTGCCATCATCAGCTAAAGCAAAAGAACCTGTTATAACTTCTATTAATTCTTTAAATGATTTACATTTAATCATTTCTTCTATTCTATGTTGTCCAAAATGTTTAGGTTTTACATATTTTTCATTTGATAAATCAGTAATTTCATAATCAAATTCAGATGGTATTAATTCCTTGATAAATGTTAATAATACTTTAGGATGTGGTGTAAATGATTTTAATTTAATTAAATATTCAATTTGTGATTTTAAATGGTCATGAGTACCAGGTAATAAATTATTAATTTCAGTATCTGTTATTTGCTGATTAACTGATTTTTTATACATTACATATTTCCATAACCATTTAGAACGACCTGAATAATCGGATTCAATATCATTACTTGTAGCTAATGCTTTAATAACTGATTCAATATTATCTATTTCATGACCACCATAAATTAATTTAACTTTATATTCTTTTAATGTTGGATTAAATTTAATTGGATCAAATGTTTGTTTATTATGAATATTATTAAAATCAACTTCAATTTTAGTTTTAACAGTTTTTGTATTGTAATATGTTACAAATTGATCTATTATTTGAGCATGTGTTAAGTCATCAACTTGTTTATCTTCAGCATGTTCTGATAAACCGGTTTTAGGACTTGCCATATGTCTTAAACTACCTGTTAAATATGGCATTATATCAAATGCTTTATGTTGTTTAAGTTCTGTTAAGTTATCATTAATACGTGCTATAAATTCTAAAACATGTATTTTAACATCAGCAAATACAATATGAAGTGATAAAGCTTTACCTGAATTTGGTTTATGTTGTATATGAATATAACCAATATTATAACTTTCTTCATCATCTTCACTTTCTTTTATTTCAATTGTTTCTTTATAATCTTGTATATTAGAATAACCAACAACTGATAATCTTTTAAGATTTTTAATTTCAGCATCAGGTAATATATAATACATAAAATCACTAATTAAATATTTACATTCATTGATTGCTTTTTTAAATGTTATATTCTTTCCAAGTTCTGTTAAATCATAATCAATAAATGGTGATATATATTCATAATCTTTACCAATTGTATTAAAGCATGTTTTAACATATTGGCAACCATATAAATTATAAAATGAATAAGGTATTAATTCATAACATGATGATTTTAAAAGTTTATCAATATTTTCAAAATGTAAATCATCAAATTCACCTGCTTTATATATTTCAATTTGTCCTTTGTAATTATCTACATTAACATCATTGGCTGTAAATGTTAAAGTAGCTGTTATATTATCAATTTGTGGAATACCTGCTTTACTACGTTTTTTAACATCTGATATAGTATTAATATAATGGTTAAATTTATCTACTTTTTGATTGTTTCTTGGTATATATTTAATCTTATCTTTCAATGAATTAATTAATTCATGTTCTAATTCAAATGGTAAATTGTTATAATCTTGAAGTGATTGTTTATCATCATCAGTTAATAATTCTTCTGGTAAATGCTTTAAGTTTTCAGCATATTCAATGAAATCAACAAAAGCATTATAATCTGCTATATCTTCATCTGTTGTTGGATTATATATTTCTTTGTAAGTGATGATTAATTTGTTAAGTTGTGAAAGTTGAACTTCTTTTGAACACATATTTTTATTAAATTAAAAAAATATATTTTAAATGAAAAAAACGCAAAAAATATAATTTAATAAATATCAATAAATTTGACTTTATATGATGAAAATACACGATTTGTAGGCACTGGATTAATACCATATGATTTATTAGCTATTATATAATCATGTTTTGATGAGTTGAAGTATAATCTACGTATATTATTATTGTTTTTAGGTATCCACATTGTAAAGGTTGTGTTAGGATGTCTTAAATCTAAAATTGAATGATAAGTTATATTATTTATTGTATAGTGTATTTTTAAATAACCTTGGTTATCAGTTGTTATTTTAGAGCTGTTAATTATTTTTGATGAATTGAATAATTGATTAATATTAATATTAGCTAAAAGTATAACACCATAATAATAATTAATGTAACCAAATTTAGCTATATTTGTTTTGTTTGGATTATCAAAACCACATAGTTTAAACATATCATCATTTAATTTAAATGTAGTTATTCCATGTTGTAAAATATGTTTAGTTCTATAATATGTATAATTATTAAATATGTTAAATGTTAATGATTGTATGGTTTTAACCAATGTTTTATTAAGTGGTTGTGTTGTATCTTTATAATTTGTACGTTCATTTGATATAATAGTGTTAATGTTAATATTGATTTTAAACATATCATTATTATAAATGTTGAATAGATTGTTAAGTTGTTCTTTAGTGCGAATATTACATAATTTTAAATGTTTTTGAAGTATAAATTGCTCAATACTATCATTAAATGAATGTCTTTTAAATGAATATTGACCATTTTGATTTAATAGTGGTTTAATACCTCTTTTAATTAATGTGTATATAATTTTAAGTGATGTTATTTCTGTTTTGGTTTGAATGTTTGAACATAATGTATTCATATTTTAATGAATTTAAAAAAGATTATTAAAAAATAAAAATGAGATAATGTTTTGTTTGAGGTCTCAAAACACATATCAAACCAGCTTTTAAACTACAAATTGCCTAAAAATACATGTATTATAGCAAATAAAAATGATTGTTTATCAGGTGTTATTAATCAGTTTTGTGGCAAAATTGGTGAATTT
>Ga0247609_10002166_pt1 | contig 21352 bp, 18 predicted proteins | sample 172DNAGHGlowgp2_FD_193487 | JGI IMG/M metagenome (GOLD analysis project Ga0247609, IMG submission 193487) | Sheep rumen microbial communities from Palmerston North, Manawatu-Wanganui, New Zealand - 1728 DNA GHGlow gp2 | ecosystem: Host-associated > Mammals > Digestive system > Stomach > Rumen ...
TCCCCCGATTTTTGCTTTCTCAGGGCAATTGGGGGAATTCCTTTTACGACGCAAAGATACAAAAAATTATAACACACTGGGTGTCAATTTACTATACTTGTCTTGGTGATTTACGACAGTCCCTATAATAAACACAGTTCCACTACCATAATAAGCATCAACTGGTTCTGCTGCCTCAGGAAGTTCCTTTTGTTTTGTATGTTTATTCATTCTGCCCTATTTTTAACCGGCAAAAATACACTTTATTGGAATAGACATTAGGACTTTTGTCTCAGGTTTCAAAAAACCACCTGAAATCTAAGCTTTGAAACCGACTATAAAGTTAAATTACGTTAACATATCGTAGCATAACAGAAAAAATAGTACTTTTGCGACTCGAAATGGAATATAGAAACTATGTGTACTGTAACAATAAATGTAGATGATGCCACCTTGAGGCGTATTAATCCCAGCCTCACCACTCGTGAAAGCATCGGCCAATGGCTCCAGAATCAGGTAAACTTGCTGATTTCTGAACTTGCCACTCCACGTCAATCCCCAAACGTACATACTGCTGAAGAGATGCAGGTCATTCTGCTTGACCGCATCCGTAGGGCTGAAGCTGGTGAAGAGTCTGTGGTCTCTCATCAGGAAGTTTCTGATTCAATCCGTTCGAAGTATGGTTTTTGAAATAGAGTGGTTGCGAGGTGCTCAACGTGAACTTGACGCCGAAATCGAATATGTGCTTGGCAGGTTTGGATTTGGAGCCGCTCGGAAAACCTACAGAAGAATAATGGATAATGTCGAACAGCTTGCCTCATTCCCCCATATCGAAGAGCAATATGAAGGTGCAACATACAAAGGTTGTGAAGTTCGAAAAATTACCGTATCAGCGTGACCGAACCGTTTAGCAGATAATAGATTTCACCCGCCAACGTGTTGACATACAGCTTGCAGCCGTAGTAATAGACCCCGTCAGAGGAGGGGAGGTGCGTGGTCTCGTCGGCACCGTCCCAAAGGATGTCGGGATTCTCGGTGTGGTACACGCGTTTGCCCCAGCGGTTGTAGATTTCCATCTCGATTTTCGTTATTCCCGAATACGGCATGTACGGGGTGAACTGGTCGTTGATGCCGTCGCCATTGGGCGTGAAGACGTTCGGCAGCCGGTATTCCAGGCAGTCGAACACGTCAATGCAGACGGAATCAGTCAGAGGGGTGATATTTCGGTTGCTGTCGGCCACGCGTATGGCGTAACAACCGACCAGCACTTGCGAACCCGTGACGCTGATGTTGTAGGTGCATGGCTCGGGGTAGCAGATTTCGGTGTTCCTGAACGAGTCGATACAGGTGAACGTTCCCGCCAGCGTGGGCTTATAGTAAATGTAATAGCGTACGGCATCGGTGGCGGCAGAATCGGAACTGAAGACCCAGCTGAATTCCACGTTCTGGCAGTCGGTGGTGATGGTGATTTCCGGAAGCTCAGGCGGTTCGTTGTCGTAGGGTTCCCCGCATGCCCGTTGCGACCGGTTCCAAAGCGGACCGATGGTGTCGGGCAGCCAATAGTAACCTTCCGCTAAGATGTAGTAGCAATAGGTCTTCCCGTTCTCAAGATTGCGGTCGGTATAAGATGTTTCCGATACAGTTGCAACGGAATCCCAATCTGTCGTGTGATCGTTGTATCGGAACACGGTGTATGACACATTGTTCCACGGTTGCACATCCGTCCAGGTAAGGGTCAGTCGCTTGTCCGCCGACGATACAGTCAGAAAGATGGAAGTGGAAAGGTCTGAATTTTCTATCACGGTGTCTGTATTGAGCATACTTATCTTATAAGTGTATGCGGAATCTGACGTGTTTAAATCGTGATCTAAATAAGAAAGCGTGTCACCCGGATTTTGTGGTGCGGAAGCCTGGTGAATCAAAATCTCATTGTCAGGACCGTTTTCGCGGAACAGTTTGAAATGGTAAGGTGGTGGGAAAGCGGTCGAATCAACCTCAGGTGGAAATAGCCAACGGACAAGGATTGTGCCGTTCTCAAGGTCAGTCGTCACCACATCAGTATTGATGATGACGGGCGCGTCATTGGCGATATGGGCGCAAACCCTGTCGGAAACAATGCTCTCGGATCCGTCTGGGAACAAGGCAACTACGCGATAGCAGTATTCGTTGCCATGGTAAAGTGCCTGCACCGAGCCGTCATCGGTGAATGTGGTGTCAGACCAACTATAAGTGGAACCGATTTTTGTGTAGCCGGCTTCGGGTGGAAGTCCCGTCTGACAAGAATCCGGCTCAAAATTATCTTCCCCATTGCGGCGGTAGATGTCGTATCCAATTGCGTTAAAGCAGAAATCCGGCTGCCAATCCAAATGAATTACATTGCCTTCCGGGAACGCATTCAGGTTTTCCGGTTTCGGACCGATAATGCGAATATGGAGCGTCTTAAAGGAGACAAGCTCCACCTGCGGTCCGTTGTCCTTCGCCTTGAAGATTACTTCGTAGGGATTCTGTTTGATGTGGTTGCAGGCTGTTTGCCAGACGAAATGCGTTCCGTAGGGCACACTGTCGTAGATACTCGCGAATTGTGCGGGCGATACACTTACCAATAAAGGTTCACCCGTGGCGGACAACCTGACGTGTGTCGAGGTGCTGTCATAGACCCAAACCAGTTGGTCGATACGGCTTCCCGCAATGACGCATGTGTCGTTTACTTCAACAACAGGTGGCTCGTTGTTGCAGGGTGCTACGGTAATCTGCATGTCGCGGACCATACTGCCGATCAGAATGCCGTCGCGCCACTCTTCGATCAGGATGGCGATATTGTATTCACCGGCCATGAGCGGGGAATCCCACGTCAGGTCGCCGGTAATCGGGTCTATGGCGATGTAGTTGGAGGCGGCGGGTAGTGTGTAGCCCGGGATATCCTCACCGTCGTATCCACGGCAGTTGATGAGGCTGTACGAAAGACTGTCGCCGTCGGGGTCGTAGGCACCGGGGTTGTGATAGTACGGTACGTGGGTGCAGGCGTTGTCCAATGGTGGGTTCAATAGCTGTGGCGATGAATTACCCCCGATGAACGGGTTGATAATCAGGATGGTTTCGATAAAAAACGGAATTTCCACCGAACTGGGAATATTCACAATGCCGGCGTTTCGGTTCGGGTCTTCGAAGGTGACATGGAAAGTGCCTGCTGCGGAAAAAGTATGCTGTGTGATGTAGACATTTTGACTGATGTTGTTCTCCATGTTGACCTTGAGATTCCGGTCGATGATGGAGGAAGTACCGTCGCCCCAGAGAACCTCGATTTGCGGTCTGTCGGCGGGGCTTGGCGTGTAGGTGTATGTCGTAATGGTGAACTCATAGGTGAGTCCGGAAATATACGTATAGCTAATCTCGCCTGCACGCTGGTGCGTGGCGTACGCTGTTGGCAAAGCGAAAGCCAAGACGAAGATTACCAGAAGGATACGCAATAATTTCCTGTACATGTCACTTGATTCTTCTCACTTGGTTGTTTGTTATCTGATAGGTTTGACCGCTTTCTGGGCATACGGCCTCGCCATTGTTGTCGAAACTCAATCGGCAGCCGAATTCACTAATCCAACCGATTTGCCGGGCAGGATTCCCTGTAACAAGCGCGTAATCAGGCACATCGTGTGTAATCACCGCCCCAGCTCCCACAAGCGCGTAACGGCCGATAGTGTGCCCGCATACGATTGTGGCGTTCGCCCCGATAGAGGCCCCTTCTTTCACCAAAGTCGGCCGGAACTCGTGTTTCCGTTCAATAAAAGCTCGCGGATTGATGACGTTCGTGAATACGGCAGAAGGTCCCAAAAACACGTTATCCTCACATGTAACCCCTTCATAGACAGAGACATTGTTCTGTATTTTCACATTGTCTCCTATAGTTACGCGGTTGGCTATCATCACGTTCTGTCCCAGCACGCAATTCTTCCCGACAACGGCTTTGGCCATCACGTGGGTGAAGTGCCAGACGCGGGTGTTGTCGCCAATGAGGCAACCCTCGTCCAATACGGCAGTTTCGTGTGCGAAGTAGTTTTTCATAGAGGAAAGTTCTTGATTGTTAGACAGATATATTCCAGCTGCTCTTCCGTAAGTTCACTGTGCATAGGCAGCGACAGCACCTCTTCGCAGAGTTTTTCCGCCACGGGGAAGTCGCCTTTATGATGGTTCAGGAAAGCGTATGCCGACTGCAGATGTGCCGGAACAGGGTAATAGATGGCGGAAGGGATTCCTTTGTCGGCAAGGTGCTGTTTGAGTGCGTCTCTCCTGCCATTTTTCACGCTGACGGTGAACTGGTGGTAGGTGTGGGTGGAGTAGGGGGATGAAGCGGGCAGTGACAGCCAATCCAGGTCTGACAAGGCTGAATGGTAGTATGTTGCGGCTTCTCTACGAGCGTCGATGTATTCTCGGAGATGATCCAGTTTTACGGTCAAAATTGCGGCTTGCAGGGTATCCAACCGGGAGTTCAGCCCAATTCGTTCATGATGGTAGCGTTCTGTGGAACCATGTCGGCAGATGGACCGCAGTTTTCCAGCCAAATCCGCGTCGTCGGTCATCAATGCGCCGCCATCGCCGAAGCAACCGAGGTTTTTGGAAGGAAAGAACGACAGGCAGCCGATGTTTCCCATTGTTCCGGCTTGTTTCGTGTTGCCGTCTGCGAAATGGTAATCCGTTCCAATCGCTTGGCAGGCATCTTCTATCACGTGGATATTGTGTTTGTTAGCGATATTTAATATCGGTTCCATGTACGCACACTGTCCGTAAAGGTGAACGGGGATGATGGCTTTGGATTTTGGGGTGATGGCGCTTTCTAACCGGTTCGCATCAAGCGTGAATGTCTCTTCACACACATCCACGAACACGGGTTTCGCGCCCACCAATGCGATGGCCTCCACTGTGGCGATGAATGTAAAGGGCGTGGTGACAACCTCGTCGCCCGGTCCGATTTCCAACGCCATCAACGCGGCCGTCAGCGCGTCAGTCCCGTTCCCGCAGCTTATAACGTGCTTGCTACCCGTGTATTGCGACAATGACTCTTCAAATTCTTTTACAGGTTTACCCTGGATAAAAGCTGTTGAATCCAATACATACTGAAGGCCCGCATCCACCTCCGGCTTGATGCGCAAATACTGACTCTTCAGATCGACCATCTGTATGGGATTCATCAACTTACGTTTTTTACATTCGAGCGCAAAAGTACAAAAAAATCGGGCATTCTTGAGGGGTACTTTTTCATTTATCGAAGCAGGCTCTTGATTTCCTGTTTGACAAATCGCAAGTCCACTTTCGGATTCAAATATCGTTGGAAATCCTCCAAGGAATCTGTCGGTTTGACTTCAACACGGCGGAGACGATAGGGATTCTCTTTCAGGTTATTTAGTTTCCACAAAGTGGTGAATGCGGCTTTAAACCCGATTTCCTGCAGCAGTTCGGGAGTTGCACATCCGAAATCCTTCTCTTGGCCGAATGGATAGGCGTAATAATCCACGCTCTTTTGCAGATGTTCTTCCAGAATTTCCTTGGAATCACGCAAATCCTTCACCGTATCTTTCTTTGTGAAGTATCTCAGGGAGACGTGGGTCATCCCGTGAGAGCCGAAGGTGAAAAGCGGGTTTCGGGACAGTTGTTCGATAGCCCACCAGGAAAGGGTGTCAATCTTCTGGTAATCTGGTTCTTCCTCGTCCCAGCAGTTGTCACTTCCCACGTGGTAAACAGGAACAAACACCGTGACGGGGATGTTGAGTTCGCCGAGGATGCCCTGGCCAAAGGTGTAGAGACAGTAGTAGGCGTCGTCGAAGGTGACTGTGGCGAGATGGGAATTGTGGTGGCATTCGCGCACATAGGTATCCATATCGGTGAATTGCCAATGTTGTTGTACGAAACGAAGCTGCCGCTCGAAGTTTTCGGCGGAGACGGTGTTGAAACCGGCATTTTCATCGATGTTATGGTACATCAGGATCATTGATAGGGTCTTTCGAAAAAGAAAAGTCAGGTCGCTAATGAACCTGACTTTTTAGCAGGGGAAGAGAGATTCGAACTCCCATCAATGGTTTTGGAGACCACTATTCTGCCCTTAAACTATTCCCCTGTGAAAGAGGAGGCTGTGAAACGCCTCCTCTTTGCTATTTGGCGATGATAAATTAGTCTAAGATCTCAGTCACCTGACCAGCGCCGACCGTACGACCACCTTCACGGATAGCGAAACGGAGGTTCATGTTCAGAGCGATTTCGGAGAGCAGATCGACCGTGATTTCCACATTATCACCAGGCATGCACATTTCGACACCTGCGGGCAGGGTGATGGCGCCGGTAACGTCAGTGGTGCGGAAGTAGAATTGCGGGCGATAGTTGTTGCCGAACGGAGTGTGACGGCCGCCTTCTTCTTTCTTCAACACATACACGGAAGCTTTGAATTTCTTGTGCGGGTGGATGGAACCGGGTTTCGCGATAACCATACCACGACGGATTTCGTCCTTGTCGATACCGCGGAGCAACAGACCCACGTTATCGCCAGCTTCACCTTCGTCAAGAATCTTGCGGAACATCTCAACACCGGTGACGACGGATTTCAGTTTCTCAGCACCCATACCGATGATATCGACGGGGTCGCTGGTGTGGATGACACCAGTCTCGATACGACCAGTGGCAACGGTACCACGGCCGGTGATGGAGAACACGTCTTCAACGGGCATGAGGAAGTCTTTATCGACATCGCGCGGAGGCAGCGGAATCCAAGTGTCAACGGCATCCATCAGTTCGATGACCTTCTCAACCCACTTGGGTTCTTTGTTCAGGGCGCCGAGGGCAGAGCCGCGGATGACGGGGGTGTTGTCGCCGTCGAAGCCGTAGAACGTGAGGAGGTCGCGGATTTCCATTTCGACGAGGTCGAGAAGCTCGGGGTCGTCAACAAGGTCAACCTTGTTCATGAAGACCACCATTCTCGGAACGCCGACCTGCTTGGCGAGCAGGATGTGCTCACGGGTTTGCGGCATCGGACCGTCGGTGGCAGCCACAACGAGGATAGCGCCGTCCATCTGGGCAGCACCAGTAACCATGTTCTTCACATAGTCGGCGTGACCGGGACAGTCAACGTGTGCATAGTGACGGTTGGCCGTCTGATACTCAATGTGAGCGGTGTTGATGGTGATACCACGCTCTTTTTCCTCAGGGGCGTTATCGATAGAATCGAAAGATCTGAGTTCGGAGAGACCCTGGTCGGCCAACACGGTGGTGATGGCAGCGGTAAGAGTAGTTTTACCGTGGTCGATGTGACCGATGGTACCCACGTTCACGTGGGGTTTAGTACGTTCAAATTTTTCTTTTGCCATTTTTTTATAAATTTATGTTTTTAACTTTTTTCCTTATGTCTCCTTATTTCAAAAAAAAAAGAGCCGTTGATGAGAGTTGAACTCATGACCCCATCCTTACCAAGGATGTACTCTACCACTGAGCTACAACGGCTTTTTTTTTCTGCTAAAAAAAGAACGTTCCCTTTGTGGGAAATAAGGTGCGCAAAAATACATTTTTTTTTAATATGGCAAACCCTTGCGCAATTTTTTTTATTTTTCTTGTATCTTGTTGATTATCAGTGCCAAACTGTCCCTCCAATAGGGGATTAGCATTCCTGTTGCCGCCTTGACTTTGCCCAAATTGAACACAGAAAAGGCAGGGCGGCGCGCTTTTGCGGGGTATTCCGATGTCTGTATGGCTCTCACACGGCATCCCAGACAGGCCATTTCCATCACCCCTTTGGCAAGGTCGAACCAACTGCAGACCCCCTCGTTGGCAAAGTGGAAAACCGCTGCGCCATTCTCAGGGCAAGCAGTCTGCAGAAGCTGGAAAATGACCCGGGCAAGGTCGCCGGCGTAGGTTGGGCCGCCAATCTGGTCGCACACCACGCTTACTTCCTCCCTTTCATGCCCAAGCCGAAGCATCGTCTTCACGAAGTTGTTGCCATATTCGGAATAAAGCCATGACGTACGGATAAGAATCGCCTTGCAGCCGCTCTCCACAATCGCCTGCTCGCCCGCCAGCTTTGTGCTTCCGTACACCGACTTCGGCGCGGGCGTGTCCGTTTCGACGTATGGCGTGGCAAATTCGCCGGAGAAAACGTAGTCCGTGGAAATGTGTACCAGCGCGAGCCCGTGAGTTTTCGCCACTCTCGCCAGATTCCCGACCGCTGTGCAGTTGAGCCGGTAAGCGTTCTCCTCGTCGTCCTCCGCCTTGTCGACCGCAGTGTAGGCTGCGGCGTTGATGATGATGTCGATGCCGTTGACCACAACGAATTTCTCGATGGCTTCCGCATCGGTGATGTCTAACTCCGCGACATCTGTGTAATAAAAGTTGTATTTGTCTTGATAATCCGTTGCCAAGTCGCGCAGACAGTTGCCCAACTGCCCATTCGCGCCGGTGATGAGAATGTTCTTCATAAGTTAATAGTTGATAGATTATAGATAAGAGTTATTTCGGAGTATTTTCCTTAGTCGTTTTGACTATGGATGATAACATTCTGATGAGTTCGTCATTGTCATTCTTTAATGATTTGTATTCCATTTCTGTTAAGTAGTCTGCTGAATAAAGAATTTCAATCCAGTAATCTGTTTCTCCTGCTTCTTTTAATGCGATATTCATTTTGCTGATGAAATCCTTACGACTTTGGGCAAACAATCCTTCTCTTATGGTTAGCACCTATACTTGTACCTGATCGAAGAATTTGTTTGGACAAGATTGTTTCTTTCTTTTTGTCAATCAAAAATCGATATAACTTTGCTATTCTTTTTGCGAAAGCCAAACTTTTATCTCCAACTATGCTCTGCCTCGCCATAACTTTTAACTCCTAACTCTTAACTCTTAACTTAGCTCAATGGTTTCCCGGAACTTCGGCACATACGCCTGCTTGAAACCGGCGTCTTTCAGATGTTTCGCGTAGGCGTGGCGGGCATCGTCTTCGCCGTGCACGACGAAGATCTTCTTCAATCGCTTGTTGCCCTTCTGGCAGGAGAGGTAGCGGATGAGCTCGCTGTAGTCGCCGTGGCCGGAGAAAGCGTCGATGCGGGCGAGGGTGGCGCGGACTTTATATTCGTTACCGAAGATGGAAACTTTCTCGTCGCCGCGCATAATCTTTGCGCCCAATGTAGTCGGGGCACAGTAGCCCACGCACAGGATGGTGGTCTTCGGATTCTCGATGTTGTTGGCCAGGTGGTGCTTGATGCGCCCGGCCTCCATCATGCCGGAGGCGGAGATGATGATGCAAGGACGGTTGTGCTCGTTCAGCGCCTTGGAATCGTCGATGGTGCGCACATATTTCAAATTGTCAAAACCAAACGGATCCTGCGTTTCGGTCATAAACTTCCGCATCTCCTCGTTGAAGCAGTCGTCGTGCAGACGGAAGATGTTGGTGGCGGAGCAGGCTAACGGACTGTCGACGTAGCAGTCGATGTCGGGCAGGTCGCCGGCCAGTTTCAACCGGTGGAGCGTATAGACGATCTCCTGTGTCCTGCCGATGGCGAACGAGGGAATCAGCAGCTTGCCCTTGCGTTTCGCGCAGGCGTCGCGCACCACGAGCATCAGTTCCTTGTCGGCCTCGTCCAACGTGGAGTGCAGCCGGTCGCCGTAGGTGGATTCGGTGATGATGTAGTCGGCGTATGGGAACGGCTCCGGGTCGGGGAGGATGCGCTTGTCGTAACGACCCACATCGCCGGTGTAGCAGATCGTGCGGGTCTTCCGTCCCTCCTTGAAGGTGATGTAGATGGCGCTGCTGCCGAGCATGTGGCCGCTGTCGATGAAGTCGATGGCCACGGTCGGGGTGATGTTGAAGTGCAGTCCGCGCGGGATGCTGATGAAGAGCCGCATGCACTCCACCGCGTCCTTCTCGTTGTAGATGGGCTCGATGGGGGTCTTGCCCACACGCTCGGTCTTCTTGTTGAACTGCCGCGCATCAGCCTCCTGAATTCTGCCTGAGTCCGCGAGCATAATCGCGCATAGGTCGCGGGTGGCCGGGGTGCAGAACACCTTGCCGCGGAATCCCAGCTTATATATATATGGTATGAGGCCGGCGTGGTCGATATGCGCGTGCGAAAGCAACACGATGTCGATTTCCGTCGGGTCGAAACCCAAGTCGCGGTTCATGGCGTCGGTCTCCAGACCCTTGCCCTGGTACATACCGCAGTCCAGCAATATCTTAATTCCGTCCTTTGTCGTCAGCAGGAATTTGCTGCCAGTGACCTCTTCGGTCGCACCTAAAAAGTCTAATCTCATAATGGTTTACTTTTTATTTTCCTTGTTCGGCCACACATTCCGCCATCCATAGAAGAACCCTAAGTGGTAGCGCGCCGCGAAATAATAGACCGCGTGGCGCAATTTACCCAACGGCATGTAGAGGAACAGCAGGATGCAGCTTATGTAATATAATATGGTAACAGATCCGCAACAGGTGGAGCAGCACAGGTAGAGCGTGGTCATCAGCTGGAAAAGGGTGACCAAACCGCAGGAGATGTAGTCATCGGGCGTGGTAAAAGGTTTCAAATCCTTGGAAATCAACCTTCTGACAAACAAGAAAATGCCGCAGATCGTACCCAAAGCAGTTGGGATGGCCAGCACATAATGCCAGTTGCAGCCGCCAATCCAGTTGTTGAAGAAGGGGAAGAAGGAGAGCACGAAGAAGAGCAGGCAGCTGAAGGCGCCGATGTGGAACAGCATTCCCGTGGCGTACGACGGAATGTGAAGGTACGCCGATTCTTTCTGGTCGGGCATCATGGCGCGGGTGTTGGAGTAAATCACGCCCTCTTTCACGCTGCCACTCGGCTCCGACATGTCCTTGGGCGCACCGAGGCGCACGACCCTCACAAAATGCACGAACATACTAACCAGGCAATAAACCGCTGCGGCTATCGCCAAATATTGCATAATACTCATAACAAACAGGTTATACGATTTAACAATTCAAATATTGGTTTCAGGTTTCAGGATATGTGTTAACCCTGAAACTTGAATCCTGAAACCTGAATCCTATACGCAACCTTCGGGTTTGGGAAGGCCGGCGACGCGGCAGGCACCTCGCGCGGGACCCAGCGGGAAGAGCTCGTAGATGTCTTTCAGTTTCAGATTGGCGGTCTTGCAGATGGTGCGGATCATCGGGGCGATGCCCTTCTCCTCGTAGTTGGCGCGGATGCAATCGACCACCTTCCAGTGATTTTCCGTCATTTCCGTGATGCCGTCGGCCTTGGCGATTTCCGCAGCCAGATCCTTGTTCCACTCTTCGGGATGGACCATGAAGCCGTCGCCGTCCATCTCGTAGGTCTTGTTATTGAATTCGATGTTTGCCATAATGATGATATTTATTTAGAGGCGCAAAGATACAATTTTTTGGGTTACACGGGAAAGGGGTATAGTGCTATAGAGATACATGGTTACACGGTTACATGGTCATGGGGTCACTTGGGTATGGGTTACCTACGTGTCATCCACGCTTTTCATACGCTGTTGCCAAGGTTCTCATTCGGTCTTGAGCGACAGTGGTCCGACAGTGATCCGACAGTGATCCGACAGTAGAGCGACGCAATAGTGAATCAAATGCGACGGTCCTACAACGGGATGTAGAATTGTTTTGGGGCCGATGGCGCCTTTGGGCAGTCGGGTGAGGGGAAGTCGTAGCTTTCAGCGCCGTATGCCGCTACCGCCCGCCGCCAGCAGTTCCCCAACCCGCGATGGCACTCTTCGAAGTGGAAGCACAACCGGCACGGGCTCGCTTCCCGAACTTCGCCGCGCGAGATGTTCCATAACGACAGCGCCTTCCCCGAGTTCCACATTTCCATGATGGACTGTCGGGTGAGGTTTCCAAGGATGAAGAAGGGATGCCAGTACAGCTGCTCGCAGAGCGTGACCTTGCCGTCGGGGAGGACGAAAAAGCCTTGCACGTTCCCCGTACACATCGGACGCCGCTCCCAGCTTGCCTGCCGTTGCGCCGGAGTCTGCTGTTCCTCGTATCCGGCAAAGGCCAATACGGTCTTGCACGCTTTGTTCCGTTGCTCCACAACGGTTTTCAGCCGGTCCAATTGCGCCCGGGAACTGTAGTAGATGGGTTGTCTGAACTGGCTGAAGTTGGCCGGTGTGAAATCGATCCATTTGACGTTTTCAAAGGCGGTGAGCGCGTCAATCGTGGCGTTCAGCGACGCTTCGGAGTCGTTGTAGCGGGTGATGACGGGCTTGACGGTGATGTCAAAACCGGCCTCGTCCAGCAGTCGCAGACCATGCAGCACTTTCCCGAGGTAAGCGTCGTCTACTTGGAGCATTTGCCGTATCTCCGCCTTGTCCACGCTGTCGATGGAGAGTTGGATATGGTGAATGCCGAGCCTTTTCAGGTCGTTCACGATTTCTTCCGTGAGCGGGTGTTTGGTGGAGATGTTGGGCACGTAGTCGTATTGGCGCATCGTTTCGAGCAGTTGCCGCCAGTCTTTGTAGAGGAAGAACTCCCCGCCGTCCACATCCACGTCGGGCATCCCCAAGTCGTAGGCTTGCCTGAGCAGTTCCTGTATGCGCTTGAACGGCAAGGGGTTCGGAATTTGTGGTCGGTTGGCGTAGCAATAGACGCAGTCGGCCGTGCAATCGGTGTTGAGCATCAGCGTCATGCTGTTGGGCACGCGCAGCCGCACTTCCGCGAGGTCGTAGTTTTTCTGGATGAAGGGGAGGTCGATGCCTTGGAGGAGGTTGTCGCGCACGAGACCGCCGGGGTTCGGGATCAGGAAGTTCTTGGGGATCGACACCCAGTGCCGGTCTTCGGCCGGAATCAGGATAGGGTCGCTGTTGCCGATGCACGGGTACACGGATTCCAGGAAACGCCCTTTCTCCACACCCTCGCGCTCCGCGAACAGCGCGGCTGTCTCGCCTAAGGTGCGGGAACCGTCGAAATAGCTGAACAGGTACGCCAGGTCGGGGTGCGTGCGCCAAGCGAATGAACTTGTGATGTCGTCCCGATGGCGGCCGGCGTCGTAGCGGCCCGGGTTGTTGTTCGTGATGATGACGTTCAGGTAGTCCGCCTTGAACTTGTAGGCTGGATTCACCACATACTTCAGGTTGATGTCTACTGTTTGCATGACTGGGAGGCGTTGGGGTGTTTCATGGAATCGAGAAGTTTGCTGTCCCAGGGCTCACTACGTTCACCCTGGGTTGGCATACTTCGGGCTTACAGCCCTTATGGATGTCCCAGGGCTCACTATGTTCACCCTGGGTTGACATACTTCGGGCTTACAGCCCTTATGGGTGTCCCAGGGCTCACTACGTTCACCCTGGGTTGGCATACTTCGGGCTTACAGCCCTTATGGATTATCTTTCATTTTTTCTTGTTAGAATTATTCTGTTTTTTCTGGGGCAAAGATACAACATGGGGAAACCTTTGTCAAGGGTGTTTTAAACTTTTTTCGTATTTGTTTTGATTTCAGACGGTTCGATGGTCTGAAAAGCCCTTTTGCCAAAAGCTTTTTAACAATTAATAGTTAAAAAAATGGCGCCCTTTCGCAGAAAACCGCGCTTTTGGCGGGAAAAACAAATTATTTGGACGGGGTGGCGAGGGTAATGGAAAAAAGTGTATTTTTGCCGCCCGAAAAATATAAGGTAAAATAAGTAAAATAAAAGCAGTTAAGAAGTTATGTATTTGACAAACGACGTTAAGAAAGAGATTTTCGCGAAGTACGGTAAAAACGAGAACGACACGGGTTCCCCCGAGGCTCAGGTTGCCCTTTTCACGCACCGCATCAAGCACCTGACCGAACACGTGAAGCAGAACCGCGGCGACCGCGTCACCAAGCGCGCCCTTATCACGCTGGTCGGCAAGCGCAAAAAAATGCTGGAGTACCTCAAACAGCAGGACATCGAGCGCTACAGAGCCCTGATTAAGGAGTTAGGCTTAAGAAAATAGTTTTAAGAAAGAAGATAATGACATTCAAAAAGGCAATTTTGGAGAAAATTGCCTTTTTGAATATTTGTGTTAGTTCGTAAACATTTTTCACTTGTTCCAATTTTGGTTGTCTAAACAAACACAATGAGGCGTTTTTATCTTCTCTGTTTACAATTAGGGGTTTTATTGCTTTTTCTCTCTTCGTGTGGGCGAGATGACAGTACTAAATTGGTAGCAAGGGGCTATTTTGTGCAGGTTTATGAACTCAATTCAAAAAGTGTTCTTGATGAGCCTTTGACGGCGTATTTATACCCGGATAGTTTATGTATGGAGTGGCCGTATGAGATTGTTGGGAAATTCGATTGCCGATTACCAGAAGATTACAGTTTTGGTGACACCATGTATGTGGAGGCAACGCTTAAAAAGGTTTATCCATTGAAGAACGAGATTTCTTTTGGAATAGGCCCCTACTACAAATTGAAGAAGATTGCGCGTATTACAGACTGACAAGGGGAGCTTTGATTTTACCATTTTTGGATGATGAAACAATGAAAAATAGATCTCGGGTAGTTGACTTTGCTGTTGTGATAGCTTTTTTTATGCTTCTCACATCGTCTTGTGAAAGGGATTCTTGCATATGAATAAAGTACAATGCATAATGGTCGCTTGTTGTATGGCCCTTGTTACAGTCGTAATCGGTCAAACGAGAGATGAGTATTATTATGCTGACGGTCAGCGGATTTATTGGGTGGAAGACTCTACTTCAGCAAATATTATCGTTGCCAATATGGAACACTATGATGCGATAGTATCTCAATTAGAACATATTTTTTCGGATGAGATGGATGAGATATGGTATGATGATGAGGATGACAATGTAAAGGCCATAGAAACCGACCTTTTTGTTCGCGATACTCTTACAGATGATGGAGCTACTCCAAGCAACACTACTTATATGTGGTGTAGCCCTGATATCTGGCTTGAGGATATGAATGGCAATGTTGTGTGCAATCCGATAGGAGGGTGTAATTATAATGTGTGTGTGAAAGTACACAATCGCAGAAATATTGCTTCTACAGGAACAGACACTTTGATTCTGAATTGGGTAAAAGCGGGGATTGGTACCGGATGGTTTGCTGCTTGGTCAGGAGAATCTTACTTTAATTGCAACGGACAGAACGTTCCAAAAGGCGGCTTCATTACTCCGTCCGAAGGAGTTGTTATTCCTTCAATCCCGGCTTTTGGGGAACGTGTCGTCAAAGTCCTTTGGAGAACTCCAGATCCGGTCGAATATGAGCATTGCTCAGATTTCGGTAGTGATCTTTGGCATTTTTGCCTCCTTGCCCGTATTCATGACAAAAATGAAATTATGGGTGAAAATACAGAGGGATATGGTATGGCAGATTTTGTTACAAGGAACAATAATGTTGCATGGAAAAACATTGATTGTGCAATGAAAAACACATATTAACTATAAAAAATTTGAACTATGAATTTAGGAGTTAGAACAACTTTTGATATCGGTGACGGTCGCATGGTTACGATCGAAACCGGCAAGTTGGCGAAGCAGGCCGACGGTGCCGCTGTCGTCACCATGGGCAACACCATGTTGCTCGCAACCGTCTGTTGCAAAAAAGAAGCCGTGGAAGGCACCGACTTCATGCCTCTCCAGGTGGAATATCAGGAAAAATACGGCGCTGTGGGTCGTTTCCCCGGCGGTTTCTTCAAACGCGAGGCCCGTCCTTCGGAGTATGAGATCCTCATCGCCCGCTTGGTCGACCGCGCCATCCGCCCCCTCTTCCCCAAGAACTTCCACGCTGAAACCCAGGTGGTTGTCACCCTCATCTCCGGCGACAAGAATTTCCTGCCCGACTGCCTCGCCTGTCTGGCCGCCTCTTCCGCCATCGCCGTCTCCAACATCCCCTTCGAGTGCCCGATTTCCGAGGTGCGCGTGGGCCGCGTGGACGGCAAGCTGGTCGTCAACCCCACCGTGGAAGATATGGACCGTTCCGACATCGACATGATCGTGGCTGCCTCCATGGACAACATCATGATGGTGGAAGGCGAAATGAACGAGATTTCCGAGGACGACATGGTCGCCGCCCTCAACTTCGCCAAAGAGGCTATTAAGGTGCAGTGCCAGGCGCAGTTAGACCTCGCCGCTCAAGTGCCCACCGCCAACCCGAAACGCGAATACTGCCACGAGACCGACGATGAGGCCATCCGTGAGCGTATGAACAGCGAGCTTTACGACAAAGTCTATGCCGTCGCCAAGTCCTTCAAGGGCAAACAGGAGCGCAACGCCGACTTCGACCAGATTCTCGCCGACTTCATCGAGACCATTCCCGAGGAGGAGCGCGATGAGAAGGCCGTCATGGTGAAACGCTACTACGACGATATCCTCTGGCACGCCATGCGCAACATGATTCTCGACGAACGCATCCGTCTCGACGGTCGCCACACCGAGGACATCCGTCCTATCTGGATTGAGACCGGCTACCTGCCGTCCGCACACGGTTCCGCCATCTTCACCCGCGGTGAAACCCAGTCTTTGACCACCTGCACGCTTGGCACCAAGCTCGACGAGCAGATCATCGACGGCGCCGTGGTGGAAGGCACCAGCCGCTTCCTGCTGCATTACAATTTCCCGCCCTACAGCGTGGGTGAGGTGAAACGCATCGGCAGTACCTCCCGTCGTGAGGTTGGCCACGGCAACTTGGCCAAGCGCGCCCTCAAACCGATGATTCCGTTTGACGATCCGACGTTCCCCTATACTGTCCGTCTGGTTTCCGATATTCTTGAATCCAACGGAAGTTCCTCTATGGCAACCGTTTGCGCCGGCACGCTCGCGCTGCTTGACTGCGGTGTGAAGATGAAAAAGCCCGTTTCCGGTATTGCCATGGGCTTGATTACCGATGAGGCCACCGGCCGTTACGCCATCCTCTCCGACATCCTCGGCGACGAGGACCACCTCGGCGACATGGACTTCAAGGTCTGCGGTACCGAAGACGGTATCACCGCCTGCCAGATGGACATCAAGGTCAAGGGCCTTTCTTCCGAAGTGATGGCCGAAGCTTTGGCTCAGGCGCATCGCGGCAGAATGTTCATCCTTGGCAAGATCAAAGAAGCGATGCCCGCACCGAGAGAGGATTACCGTCCGTTCGTGCCGCGCATCGTCCAAATGCAAATCCCGCGCGACTTCATCGGCGCCGTCATTGGACCCGGAGGAAAGATCATCCAAGAGATGCAGCGTGAGACCAACACCGTCATCAACATCGAGGAGGTGGGCGAATTCGGCATTATCGACATCGCCGCCGCCAACGTCGATGACATCAACGCCGCCATGGCTCGCATCAAGCTCATCACCACGCTGCCCGAGGTGGGTGAAGTTTACGAAGGCACGGTCAAGACTATCACCGACTTCGGCGCCTTCGTGGAATTCCTGCCCAACATTGACGGTCTGCTGCACGTGTCTGAGATTGCCTACCGTCGCATTGAGGACGTGAACGAGGTGCTCAGCGTGGGCGACAAGATCAAGGTGAAGCTCATCGAGATTGACGAGAAGACCGGCAAGTATCGTCTCTCTCACCGTGCGCTGCTCCCGAAACCCGAGGGCTACGAGGATGAAAAGCCGCAACGTCGCGGTGGTGACCGCGGTGGTCGCGGTGGTGACCGCGAGCGTGGCCGCGACAGAGACCGTGACCGCAAAGGTGGAGGCGGCAACCGCAATGGCGGAACTCCCCGTCATGGCAACAGCAACCAGCAGGATGGCCATCGCCACCGCCAGGAGCGCCGCGAATTCCCCGACTTCCCGGAAATGGACTAAAATAATGATATGAAGAGCGCCACCTAACCCACGGCGCTCTTTTAATTGATTCAAGATTCAGGTTTCAAGATTCAAGCACTTGAAACCTGAAACCTGAAACTTGAAACCTGAAACCTGAAACCCGAAACTATGGTAATCAAAGAAGTAACCCAATATTTAGAACAAAAATTCCCTTTGTACCTCCAAGAAGATTTCGACAACTGCGGGGTGCAGTGCGGCGATGTGCGGCAGGAAATCACCGGCGCGATGGTCTGTTTCGAGATGTCGGAGCAGGTCATTGACGAGGCTTGGGCCAACGGCTGCAACCTCGTGATTTCTCACCATCCGCTGATGTTGAAGCGCGGCATTTGCAAGATTGAGCCCCGCGACCGTGTGGGTGGCATGATTTGCAAGGCACTGGCTCGCAATATGGTGCTCTATTCGATGCATACGAATATCGACAGCGGTGAAGGCGGCGGCAACGACGCTTTCGCGGAGAAACTCGGACTGAAGCATGTGAAGGTGCTGGAACCGCACAAAGGACTTTATCGCAAATTGGTGGTGTTCGTCCCCGCTGGTCATGCCGAAAAGCTCAAGTCCGCGCTTTTCGCCGTCGGGTGTGGAGTGCAGGGACTGTACGACAGTTGCGCCTACACGACAGAAGGTTGCGGACAGTTCCGTCCGCTCGAAGGTGCACAACCCTATCTCGGTGTGGAGCACAGGCTTGAGCATGTGCAAGAAGAGCGGATTGAGATGATTTACCCGACAGGCAAGCAACGTGCTGTGGTACAGGCTCTTTACGAGAACCACCCTTACGAGGAGCCGGCCTTCGACCTGCTGCCGTTGGAGAACGAATGTCGTAGCATCGGACTCGGACGCATCGGGGATCTGCCTGAGGAGCTGTCCGTGGACGCTTTCCTGACTTACCTGAAGGAGAGTCTCGGTTTTGAGCATTGCCGCTATGCTGGTGACAGATCGAAAGCCATCCGCAAGGTGGCGGTCTGCGGCGGCGGAGGGGCCGGTTTCATCGACCTTGCCGTTGCTTCCGGCGCCGACGCCTACGTCTCGGGTGACATCAAATACCATGATTTCTTCAAGTCCCATTCTGGCACGCTGATTGTTGATATCGGGCACTATGAAGGCGAATATTTCATTAAAAATATTATTTTTGACTTACTCAACGAAAAATTTAGTACATTTGCCACTTTGATTTCTAAAATGGAAAAGATAGAAGTCAAATATTTTTAACATATTGATAGTTAAGTAGATAAATTAAATATGGCCAAGAAAAAAGTTAACGAGGAAGAGGTTGAACAGGGCACTAAAAAGGTAAAAGTTGAGAAAATCGTTCCCAAAATGAAGAAAATCACCCCGAAACGGGTGAAAGTTCCGCAAGCGGAAGGTGTGGCGGAGGAAGTGAAAGAGGAACCCGTCGAAGTGGTTGAAGAAGTGGAGGTGATGAAGGTGGAGACGATTGAGACCGAAGAGGCCCCGAAACCGAAACAGAAGGCGGCCAAGAAGACGGTGGTGGAGACCATCATCGAGGATGATGACGTCACCGTGGAGAAAACTTCCGACGGTGTGGTGGAGGTCAAGAAGCATGAGTCCAACCAGTCCACAGCCGAGGAGCTCTCCATCGAACAGAAACTGCTCTCGTTGTACAATCTTCAGCAGATTTGCACGAAGATTGACGATATCCGGATGATTCGCGGCGAGCTGCCGGAGGAAATCCGCGACAACGAGGATGAATGCGAGGGTCTGAACACCCGTATCGCCAAATTCACCGAGGACATCAAGAACCTGAAGCTGAAGATCGGCTCCGAGAACACCAATATCGAGGAGGCGCGTGCGACTATCAAGAAATATGAGGAACAACAGAATTCCGTGCGTAACAACCGCGAGTATGAGGCGTTGAGCAAGGAGATTGAGTTCCAACAGATGCAAATCCAAATCGCGGAGAAGCATAAAGAGAAACACGAAGCCGAAATCCTCGACAAGCAGGCCAAGATTGCCGAGACCAACGAGCGTGTGAAGGAAATCCAGGAGGTGCTGGAACAGAAGAAAGCCGAACTGGAAGTCATCGTGGCCGACACGCAGAAAGAGGAGGAGGAATTGTTGGCCAAGGCCGAAGAACTTCGCGCCAAGGTTGACAACCGTCTGCTCATGGCCTTCGAGCGCATCCGCAAGAACGCCCACAACGGTCTGGCCATCGTGAAGATTGAGCGTGACGCTTGTGGCGGTTGCTTCAGCAAGATTCCCCCGCAACGCCAGCTTGACATCTGCCTGCACAAGAAAATCATCGTCTGCGAGGCCTGCGGTCGTATCTTCATTGACGACAAACTGGTGCGCGAACACGAAAACGATGCGCAATAAAAGCGCGGGTTAAACGTTATAGGAAGGAATTTGTCTATCACCTTGTTTTTGAAACTTAATTATTCACCTTTAAATTAAAAAAGTATTATGAGAAAAGTATTAAGCGTATTATGCATGGCCCTTCTGGCCGGAGGTATGATTTTCACCTCTTGTACGAAAAACTTCACCATTACGGTGGAAGCTAATCCCGCGAATGCTGGAACAGTGACTGGCGGTGGCACGTTCGCTGACCAAGCCACTACTGTCCTGACGGCTACTCCTAACGCTGGCTATCAGTTCGTGAAATGGCAGGATGGCAACACACAAAATCCTCGCACTATCACCGTTACCGCTAACGAGACCTACACGGCCATCTTCGAGGCTATTCCTCAAAATGAAACGAAAGTCACTTTCAAAGGCAATACTTGGAAAGCTGCCAACTTGGTTGGTGTTGACCAAACCGCTGATGGCTACCTTGGTTTCTACATGTTCAAAACCGCTAATAGCCAACAGGATCTTCACGTTTTAGGTTTCTTCCAGCCCTCCGTTGGTACTTACGATTATCAGTCTTCCCAAGGTGACTACATGACCCTTCGTGATCCGAACTTCACCTATTATGATGAAGACGGTTCTCTTTCTCAAGATGGTCAACCTGGTGAGTATTGGGGCTGGATTTGGGTTCCGAACACTTTGTCTGAGGTGATTACGGCTATTGATCTCAATGCAACCACAATGTCCGCAACATGGTCCAATGATATCACGGATCTTGAAACTTACGACCAGACAGGTAATTATGGTGATTCTTACACCCTCTCTGGTGTGATGACCAACGCTTCTTGGACTTGGGCTTCCAAAAGCCTCAATGCTAAGAAATCCGAAAAATTCCAAAAGGTCAAATAATTTAGTTACGATTCAATAATAGGAGGAGACTGCCACCCATAGGCGGTCTCCTCTTGTTTATTACTAATTTGTTACCAATGAAAAGAATTGTGTCTGTGATAATGACATTGGTCGTGTTCACATGTTGCAGTTGTAAGCAAGAGCGAAAAATGGTGGAGGAAGCAGCTTACCAATATTCGTACGCTATGGCTAACTACAATGTCGATGAGGCCGAAAAATATGCAACGGAGGAGACAAAAGAGACTACATTAAAAACGGCCAGGTTCCTCGTGCAGAAAGTTGACAGTACGTATATTAAATCCGACACCCCGGCCACAATTGACATTATCAATGTAGAAATGGTGAACGATAGCATGGCGGTTGCCACTTATCACAAAATAACGCCTCTGAAAGATTTCTCAGGGACG
>Ga0247609_10002168_pt1 | contig 21338 bp, 14 predicted proteins | sample 172DNAGHGlowgp2_FD_193487 | JGI IMG/M metagenome (GOLD analysis project Ga0247609, IMG submission 193487) | Sheep rumen microbial communities from Palmerston North, Manawatu-Wanganui, New Zealand - 1728 DNA GHGlow gp2 | ecosystem: Host-associated > Mammals > Digestive system > Stomach > Rumen ...
TTCTCTGGAGCCGATATAGCCAATGTGTGTAACGAGGCTGCGCTGATAGCCGCCCGTTTCAACCGTGAGAAAGTGGGCAAGCAGGACTTCCTGGACGCCGTGGACCGTATCATTGGTGGCTTGGAGAAGAAGACCAAGGTGATGACCGAGGCCGAGAAGCGCTCGATAGCCATCCACGAGGCCGGCCATGCCACCATCTCGTGGTTTACCGAGTTTGCCGATCCGCTGGTCAAGGTGAGCATCGTGCCACGTGGACGAGCCTTGGGTGCCGCGTGGTATCTGCCCGAGGAGCGCGTGCTGCAGACCAAGGAGGCCATGCTCGACGAGATGTGTTCGCTGTTGGGCGGACGTGCTGCCGAGGAGCTGTTCATAGGCCACATCTCGACAGGTGCCATGAACGACCTGGAGCGTACCACCAAGCAGGCTTACGGCATGGTGGCATACGCCGGCATGAGCGACAAGCTGCCCAACCTGTGCTATTACAACCAGCAGGAGTACTCGTTCCAGAAACCCTATTCGGAGACCACTGCCAAGCTGATGGACGAAGAGGTGCTGAAGATGGTGAACGAACAGTACGAGCGTGCCAAGCAGATACTGAACGACCACAAGGACGGTCACGCCCAGCTGGCTCAGATGCTGGTGGAGCGCGAGGTGATTTTTGCCGACGACGTGGAGAAGATATTCGGCAAGCGCCCTTGGCAGAGCCGTTCGGAAGAACTGTTGGAAGCCCAAATGCGTGCTGATGCAGAGCGTATGGCTGAGGAAAGGGCTAAGGAACTGGAGGCACAGGCTAAAGCCTCCGAAAACGCTGATAATTCCGAGAGTCCCGAGAACTCAAAACCTTCTGAGAATAACTAAAAACAAAACGATATGAAGAACTTCATCATTCGGACCATCACAGGCGTCATCTTTGTGGCTGCCATTGTGGCCAGTTTTCTGCGTCCAGAGGCTATGGTGCTATTGTTTAGCATCGTAACAGGCATGACGATATGGGAGTTTACGGGTTTGGTTAACGAACGTGAGCACGTTACCGTCAACCGCTTTATCTGTACGGTGGCAGGTGTCTATTTCTTCTATGCCATGACTTATTTCTGTAGCGACCTATATGCCGGTGTTGCTAAGAGCGTGGTATTCATCCCTTATTTGGTGACTGTCATTTATCTGCTAATAGCTGAACTCTATCTGAAACAGGAAGACCCAGTACAGGATTGGGCATATACCATGTTGTCGCAGATGTATATTGCACTGCCCTTCTCGTTGCTGAATGTCTTGGCTTTCACGGCCAATAGCAGTGGCATGGTGGTGTTCAATACGTTGTTGCCTCTGAGCGTTTTTATATTTCTATGGGTTAACGATACTGGTGCCTATTGCGTTGGTTCGCTGTTAGGTCGCCATAAACTCTTCCCACGTATTTCACCAGGTAAATCGTGGGAGGGAAGCATTGGTGGTGCCGTCTTTGTATTGGCAGTGGCCTGCGGTATTGGATGGCTCGACAATATGGAGATAGCTGATGCAAACCACACCTCATCGATATTTGCAGGTATGCTCTCCATTCCTGAATGGTTGGGGCTGGGGCTTGTTGTCGTTATCTTCGGTACGTGGGGCGACTTGGTTGAGAGCCTGTTTAAACGTACCTTAGGCATCAAGGATTCTGGCAGCATTCTGCCTGGACATGGTGGCATGCTTGACCGCTTCGACTCATCGCTGTTGGCTATTCCAGCCGCCGTCGTATATCTTTATACATTATCACTCTTTTAAAGGATGAAAAAGCTGTTATCCATATTGCTATTGTGCGTGTGTACATGCTATGTGTACGCTATTGATCCTGTCAAGCAGTATGGACAACTGCAGGTAAAGGGTACCCAGTTGTGTGACCAACGAGGTAATCCTGTGACGTTGCGTGGCGTGAGTTTTAGTTGGCACAACTGGTGGCCGCGTTTCTATAACAAAAAGGTGATGAAGACGCTGAAGCGCGACTGGTATTGTACGGTAGTACGTGCCGCAATGGGTGTGCAGCCAGAAGAAGACCCGAAGGCCGGCTACATTCAGAATCCCACGTGGGCCATATCGTGCCTGACACCCATCATCGAGTCGGCTATCAAACAGAACGTTTATGTCATCATCGACTGGCATTCGCACCACATGTACACCAGTGAGGCCAAGCAGTTCTTTGGTGAGATGGCACAAAAGTACGGTCGTTATCCGCATATCATCTACGAAATATATAATGAGCCTATAGAGGATACATGGACCAGCATGAAGCAATATGCCACTGAGGTTATCAGTGAAATACGCAAGTACGACCCGGATAACGTTGTGCTGGTGGGGAGTCCTCATTGGAATCAAGACATCCATTTAGTGGCCAATAGTCCACTTGAAGGATTCCAGAACGTCATGTACACTGTACATTTCTATGCTGCTACACATAGCGATGACCTGCGCCAACGTACAGAGGATGCTGTTAAAAGTGGCATTCCCGTCTTTATCTCAGAATGTGGAGCCATGGAGGCATCTGGTGACGGTCTCCTTGATATGGAGAGTGAGGAAGCATGGGTTGCGATGTGTGAACGTCTAGGCATTAGCTGGGTGTGCTGGAGTATCAGCGACAAGGACGAGACCTGTTCGATGCTATTGCCACAGGCTAAATCAACGGGACCTTGGCCTGACGATGTCATCAAACCGTATGGCAGGCTGGTCAAGAGCATGCTGCGAAAATACAATCATTCTCAATACTCTAAACGCTAAACTCTCAACAGATATGACTAAAGAACAAGAGAAACTGGTCACTGCCAATATGGGCTATGTGGTGACGCTGGCACGTCAGTACAAGAGTGATATTTTGAATACTAACGATTTGGTGAACGAGGGCGCTATCGGATTAATGAAGGCTGCTGAGAAATACGACCCTGAGCGTGGTAAGCCCTTTGTCACCTTTGCTGCACCGTATATCCGTCGCAGTATCGAGGCCGCTATCGGTAAGGTTACTACGGATACCGATGTACGTTCTACCGACGAGTCGCTGCCCGTAGGCAGTCGTAACAACTATACGCTGCTGAACGTTCTTGAGGATGTTAACGCAGAGAAGGCTGATGCCATTGTAGAGGAAGACAGCCTGAACGATGACCTGCTGGCTTGTGTTGACGTACTTAACGAGCGTGAGCGTGAGGTGGTGAGCCGCTATTACGGTCTGAAAGGGTGGCGTCAGACGATGGCCGAGATAGCTGAGGACATGGGACTGAAGCGTGAGCGTGTACGCCAGGAGCGTGACAAGGCTGTACGTAAGTTGCGCCGTGCGGCGAAAAGTAAGATGGATTAGGGGAGATGTAAGATGTTAGAAGTAAGATGTATGATGTAAGATGTATGATGTAAGATGAAAAGGACGCTAACATTTTTATTATTTTACCTTTTAATTTTTATACCTTTACCAGCGAAGGTCATCAAGGTATTGGCTATTGGCAATAGTTTCTCGCAGGATGGCGTCGAGCAGTATCTCTATGAATTGGCTGAGGCACAAGGCGACTCGCTCATCATCGGCAATGCCTATATTGGTGGCTGTTCCATAGACCGCCATTACAAAAACCTACTCACAGGCAAGGCAGAATATGAGTATAGGAAGGTGGTTGGTGGCATACGCTCCAACAAACGGAAGGTGGATTTGCAGCGTATTATTCGCGATGAGCAGTGGGATATTATCTCGCTGCAACAGGCCAGTCATTATTCCGGCTTGCCTAAGACCTTTGCCAATCTGGCTCAGCTGAAGCGTCTGGTACAGAGTTATACCACCAATCTGCATGTGGAGTTTGTGTGGCACATGACATGGGCATACGCAGAGGATTACAACTCGAAGAATTTCCAAGCCTACGATAATAGTCAGCACAAGATGTACACGGCTATTGTCCGTACGATGCAGAATGTTTTGCCTGCTGTGGGAATCAAGCGCGTTATCCCCTCGGGAACGGCTATCCAATTGGCCCGTTATCGCTTGGGTGATACGCTGAATCGTGACGGCTTCCATCTCTCACTGACCATTGGACGTTATACGGCAGCCTGTACATGGTGTGAATTCCTGACAGGTCGCATTGTCGATGGTAACAAATACTGGCCAGAAACCATGACACAGGAGGATGCAGAGACATGCCAACTTGCTGCCCATGAAGCGATGTTCATGCAGCAGCAAGGCAAATACCTGAGTTTTTAATTTTCATCACTAAACTACTTAATTTATGAAAATTGTCATACTTGACGGCTATACGGCTAATCCTGGCGACCTTTCATGGAAAGCGCTGGAAGAAATGGGTGCACTGACAGTGTATGAGCGTACAAAACCTGAAGAAACTATCGACAGGGCTAAGGACGCAGAGGTGGTGCTGACAAATAAGGTGTTGTTGAAGCGACAGGAGATAGAGCAGCTGCCAAAGTTGAGGTATATCGGTGTGCTGGCCACGGGTTATAACGTAGTGGATCTGGAGGCAGCACGCGAGCACGGCATTATCGTGACGAACGTGCCCGCCTACAGTACGTTGAGCGTGGCGCAGATGGTATTCTCGCACCTGTTGACAGTTACGAATCATACGGAACACTATGCCCGTCAGAATCGTGAAGGTAAGTGGACGGCAAGTCCTGATTTCAGTTATATGGATATGCCTGTGACGGAGCTCGCAGGTAAGACATTCGGTATTGTGGGCCTTGGGAATATCGGTCAGCGCGTAGCTATGATTGCCGCTGCTTTTGACATGTCTGTCGTGGCTTATACCAGCAAGTCGGTCGACCAGTTGCCGCCGTATATTCAGAAAAGGACACTGGACGAGGTGTTGGCAGAGAGTGATGTGCTGAGTCTGCACTGCCCGTTGACACCTGATACCCAGCATCTGGTTAATCGTCAGACACTGCAGAAGATGAAGCCGTCGGCCATTCTTATCAATACGGGTCGCGGACCCTTGATCAGCGATCAGGACGTAGCTGATGCTTTGAACAACAATCGTCTGAAAGCATTCTGTGCTGATGTACTGACAGAGGAGCCGCCCAAGGCTGATAATCCGCTGTTACGTTGTGAGAATGCCTATATCACCCCCCATATAGCATGGGCATCGAGTGAGGCACGTGTCCGTCTCTTGGATGTAGCCATTAACAACGTGCGTGCTTTTCTTGATGGAAAACCTCAGAATGTGGTTACACTTTGATTTCGCGTGGAATCCAGAACCAGAAGGTGGAGCCATGTCCTTCACCTTCGCTCTCAACACCGATTTGTCCACCGCACTTTTCAACAATGGCACGGCAGATGGAGAGACCAAGACCTGTGCCTTGCACGAAGTCGTTAAGTTTGACGAAGCGTTCGAAAACACTCGCCTGTTTTTCTAAAGGAATGCCCGCACCCGTATCTTCGCAATAGAATAAGATACCGTCATTCTCTTTACGATAGCCCACGCGGATATGCCCCTCGTGGGTATATTTGACGGCATTGGTAACGAAGTTGGTCAGCAACTGTTGCAGTCGTCCACTGTCGAGAACAGCCTCGTAAGTGGGGTAGGGATTATCTGTAAGGAACGCAACACCAGGTTCCTGTACGCGCTGTTCGAGTGAACGGCAAATGTCGTCGAAGGTCCGTGCGAGGTCAATCTTCTTGGGTTCGATAGCCAGTGACTGTCCCATACTGGATGCTTCGAGGATATCGTTGATGAGTCGCAACAGCATGTCGCAGTTATTGCGGATAATGCGGATAAATTCGAGGCGTTCCTTGGAGTCGTCGACCATTTGCAGCAAGTCGCTGAAGCCCACGATGGCATTGAGTGGTGTACGAATCTCGTGAGTCATGTTAGCCAGGAAGGCGCTTTTCAGCTTGCCTGAATCCTCTGCACGTTCCGTTTCCTCTTGCAACTTTTCCTGTGCTGACATAAGTTGTGTAATATCGCGGGCCATACCGAAGAAATCTACTAGCTGTCCATCTGCATTGAACTCGGGTATACCGCTCACTGAGAACCAGCAGCGTCCGTTCTTTACAGGTGTGTAGTTGTATTGGTGGATGGTGCTGAAGGGTTTCTGTTGCGCTATGAATTCACGCATCTTAATAAGTTCGCTAGCACGCGACTTTTCTGGCACACCTTCCATAAACTGGTTGAGTGTTTCTGTAAACTCGTCAATGTGAGGCTTGCGCGAGAAGTGGATTAAATCGGTCTTTGGATCATAAATCCATACGAATATATTACTCTCTTCCAGCAAATAGCTCAATTGTTGGTCGTATCGGCGAATAGCTTCGTTGGTCTCGGTGAGTTGCTGCTCGTGTTTACGCTCTTGCAGATACATCTGACGCTCAGCGGTCACGTCGCGTGTGGTGACAATGAAGAACATGAGTTGGTCGTTCTCGTCGAACAGCGGTGTGATCTTGTTTTCTACATAACAATCCAAACCAATATCCTTCAGCCGCAGGTAATGGCAGGCATAGTAGGGCTCACGGTCATTTGGATTATATTCTTCCTTGATGCCGGGCACGTCGAACAGATTGGTTTCGAAGAAGTAACGCTCGCTCATCTCGGTGGGGAAGCATATCTCCCGCATCTTCTGATTTGATTCAAGTAGGTTACCGTCCTTGTCGTAGAACGACATGGCCATGATGTTCGTGTCGAACAGCAGTTTGTATTTGGCACTCAGGTCTTTATTATGAGCCTCTTCAATGATGTCGCGTGTAGTGTCTTTAACTGTGTAGATAATGTAGCGTGGACGGCCGTTTTCGCGCTCCAGAATGGCACTGCCCTCAAAGTATCTCCAATTGGGTTTTTCTTCTGTTCCGGCATTCCAACGGTGCTCCATGGTCAGTTGCTCTATTTTGCCACGTGACAGTCTCTCTACTTGTTGACGGAAATCCTTGCGTTGTTCTGGGTCGATACGACTGATAAACTCGTCGATGTGAATACCATTGTGCGGTAGTACACCACCATGTCGATTCTTCACTATTTTGGTACGAATATCGTATTCCGTCACATGGTATTCTCCCATGTTAAGTGCCTGCAGCATCATGCTGTTGAGGTCGGCACTCTGACGAGTGGCATTGCGGACACGGATAGTGATGATGCGACTGAGAAGTACGGCGACCAGACATATTATGATGACGCCCACCAGCACGTATGGTGCCCATGGGGAAGCATTGTCGTGCTGACGCTCAGGATGAAACCAACGGTCATAGATGGGTTGTATGTCACCTGCCTGTTCGAGTCGGGTGTATTCATCATCAATCAGACTAATGATGTTGTGGTCGTAGCCGATGATACGCAACTCGCCAGCTGGTAGGTCGATTTCATCAAGGGCAATGCTATCGAGGCGTAGCTCCTGAATCTTACGTTTCAGAGGTAGTTCGCCCCAAACGAAATAGCGACTTTTGCCAGCGCGAATGCGGCTTAGTGCAGATTTAGGCGTCGTTGATTCAATTCCGAATGGCAGTGTACCCATCGTACGTAGTGCCAGTGCTCCATAGTCGTCCTCTTTTATCAACAGCGTGTCGCCTTCTTTCAGGTGGCGGAAGCTGTTCAGTGGCGGCGTATCATAACGACGGGCCGCGCGCAACGTATAGTAGTTGATATACTTTTTGGTAGTTACATAAGGATGCCCCTTGAAGTTGTTGCTGAGGGCATGGATGAGGTCTGCCTCATGGCGGGCAAACATTTCATTAACGGTATGCCACTCCTGCAGAACGAACTTGTGGGGAATACCCATCTGCGTGAGTATCAGGTCGAGTACTTCAATATTGTAGCCTGATGGTTGTCCGTCGGTATTCATGAACTCGAAGGGCTGGAAGTCCCAGTCGGCAGCAATCACTAGCGGAGCTTCGTCAGTATAGCCATAGTGGTCGGCAGCAGACACCGTTGTGGGCATCAGTGCCATCATTATCAGAAATATATGTAATATCCTTTGTTTCATGATCTTATTTTCTTTCAATCTCTGAACATTCGCAGGGAATGGTGACCCAAACCATGGTACCTTTTCCAACTGTCGATTTAATTGTAATCTTTCCACCCATCTGATGCACCATCTCATAGCAGATGGGTAGGCCGAGACCTGTACCGCGGCTGGTGCTGCCAGTGAAGCGCTCGTAGATATGGCTTAATTTCTCGTCAGCAATGCCACTACCTGTATCCGTAAATGCCATTACCAATTCTTCGCCAGTATAGTCGAAACGGGCAAGCACCTGACCTGTAGTGGTGTGCTGCACGGCATTGGCTACAATCTGGTCGATAATGATACCGATGTTCTGCGAATCCACATCGATGACCAGTTTGTTATAGGGATTGTCTACAACATATTCTACACCATCAAGTTTGTATTTCTGCCACGCTGTCTCGCAACGCCCTCCAAAGAAAGCGGCAAAGTCGATAGGTTGCTTCTTAAATTCAATCATCTCAGCATCCAGGCGCGACAAGAACAGAATGTTGTTAATGAGTTTAAGCAGCTGTGTCGAGTTCTCCTTGATTTCTTGGATAAACAGAGTCTCTTCATCAGGACTATGATCTTGTTGGAATAACTCGGCAAAGCCTACTACTGAAGTCAGCGGTGTACGTATTTCATAGCTCATATTGCGGAGGAACGCATTTTTGATGGTCTCCACTTCCTGTGCTTTCAGTGTCTTTTCTGCTAGTGCCTGTTCGGTAGCTTTGATTTCGCTGATATCACGACACATGCCAAAGTACCTCTCTATATTGTTCTCGTTATTGATGATGGGAATGAATGACAGATAGAGGTAGAGTGGCTGACCGTTTTTGGTACGTAGCGTCGTGCGTACAGTGGCATTCAGTGCGCTACGTGATAGATTATCCATCGTTTTCAGAATGCGTTGAGTGACACGTTTCGACTCGTCGTGAGTCAATGCCAGACAACGTGTCTGTGTCAGTTCGTACTCGTGTTGGCCGATACCATGATAAATGAACAATGTATGTGTATCAGGTGAATAGTCTACCATGCGAACACCACCATTGCTAAGTACGAAATTGGTGTTGCGGATATAATTGCTCACCTCATCATTGGCCTGTTGCAGCAGCATGGAGTTGTGTTGCATCTGCATGTACGTGTTCACATTCTCTGTGACATCGCGGCCTGTCCCGAAGATGGCTTGCAACTGACCTTTGCTGTCGCGGTAGGGTACCAGTTGCAACTCGTAGAACTTGTCGCGTTGGAAAAATTGACGCGTAGCTTCGCTTTGGTTTTCCTCAGTCTTGTACATCAGTGTCATGATGGTCTGTTCCATGTGCTCCAGATCCAAGTCGTCCATGCGTAGCACGTCGCGCAAGTTTACCTTGTGGTCATGGACAGTGAAACGTCCCCCCTTGATAACTGAAGCGGCTATCTCGTTCATGTTGACGACTGTACCATTGGCGTCGTAGGCAACCGTGTCGACCATACCAGCATTGAAGATAGCCTGATAGCGTACTAGATTTTCCTTGACGTGTATCTGGCGCAAACGCTCAGTCGTGACGTCGCTTGACGTACCGATGAGTGTCGTAGGACGGCCCTCCTTGTTGCGGTGGAGCACTGACATCAAAATAGTCAAATGTCGTATCTCGTCGCTGCCAGTCGTGTTGGCATGTACCTGCAGTTCAGCCTCATTATCATTGTTGATAATCATTTTTTGAATGGTAGCAGCGAGGTGATCAAAGTCTTCAGGCAGGATGTGATAGTCGAAAATGCCTGACTTGAGCGGACTCTTAAACTGATTACCACTTTCGTCAAAACGGGTAACGGTATTCGTGGCAATATCGTATAGCCAGATATGGACATGGCTGGTTCGTAGGATGAGTGACAGACGCTCGTTGCTGCGCGTAATGGCCTTCTTCACCCTCTTCTCACGGATGCGATAGACGATATAGTAAACCAGTACGCCAACAGCCAGTGTTAAAATTACTCCCACCACTTTCCATATCCAGACAGGAATGCCCGTGTCCACCTGGTCAGGATAGAACCACTTGTTCTGGATGGGTTGCAGTCGTCCTTCTGAGTTCAGCAGAGTATAGACGCTGTCCAGCTGGTTCAGCAGGTGTGGGTTGTTCGACATGAATTTGTATTCGCCATGCTGAACGTTGACAGGCACCAGTTCCAAATCATCGTACTGGAACTTGCGAATTAGGTATTGCAGCGACAGGGTGTTCCACACAATCTGATAATCCCTTGACAGATGGGCCTTCTGCACAGCTTCCTGCATGTCGTCGTAAGCTATAGCGTTATTGCCCCAGCCGTTTCGAATCATGAGGTGGTGACTGAAACTTCCTTTATGGACGATGACGCGATGGTTAGCCAAATCTTCTACCTTTTTGATTTTGACAGGGTCTGTTTTCTGGTGTAGTACACTATGAGTGAAGATTTGAATGACCGTCTTGCCATACTGTCCGTATTCATTGTGGAAGTGCGCATCCATACCGCACATCAGGTCGGCATGTCTACTTTTCAGGTCGTTAAGGGCTTCTTGTGTAGGTTTCAACTTGACGATGTAGGGGATGTCAAGTTCCTTACACAACATCTTGAGCAGGTCGATGTTGTAGCCTACAGCCTCGCCATTCTCGTTGAGGAAGGCATAAGGCCACAAATCCCATGCGTCTTCATAAACAAGTGGGTGTTCTTCGGTGAAAGAGTGTATGCTGTCGTTAGCCTCCTGTGCAGAAACAGATAGTGGAAGAATGGCCAACAGTAGCAAGAGAGAGTATTGATAGTATTTCATGATGATTTTCTCATATATTAAATAGGTATGCGGAACCAGAACGTCGAGCCCTTGCCAATTTCACTTTCCACACCAATTTCGCCACCACACTTCTCAATGATGGCCTTGCAGATGGAGAGTCCGAGACCTGTGCCCTGCACGAAGTCGTTCAGTTTGACAAAACGTTCGAAGATACGTGCCTGCTCATCTTCTGGTATTCCAGATCCCGTATCTTTACAATATAAATAAATGCTCCGTCCGTCTGCCGTTTCATCCACGCGATAGCCCACGCGGATGTGTCCCTGTTGTGTGTTCTTGACAGCGTTGGTGACGAAGTTGGTTATGACCTGTTGGATGCGTCCGTTGTCGATGGTAACCATGAGTGAGGGTAGTGGGTTCTCTTTCTGGAACTCTACATTCGGGTTATCGACACGCTGTTCCAGCGACTGGCAGATCACGTCGAACTCCTTGCTGAAGTCAACGTGCTCAGGTATGAGTTCCAAACCTGTAGAATCGACGCTCGACATCACCAGGATGTCATTGATCAGGCGTAACAGCATGTCGCAGTTGTTGTGGATAATGCGTATCAGTTCACGCTTCTCCTCAGGCTGTTCCATGGACTGCAGCAAGTCACTGAAACCTACAATGGCATTGAGTGGCGTACGAATCTCGTGGGTCATATTGGCCAGGAATACCGACTTCTGATGACCAGAGTCGTTGGCACGCTCCGTCTCACGCTTCAACTGCTCCTGTTTGCGCATCAGGCCCTGGATGTTACGCCAAACACCGAAACTGCCCTTCAGTTGGCCTTGCTCGTCGTATTCTGGAATACTGTTAATCTGTACCCACTGCGGCTCATTATATATCTCACTGGTCAAGGGATGCACCTGACCCACCCATGATACTGGTTTTGAGATGGCTTCAGCAAGGTTCTGCATCGAACGCACGAAGTTGTCTTCCTGATTGCAGAAGACGGCCTGTAACTGCTCCAACGCAAACGACTTGTCGATAGTGGTCAAGTCCTTGTAGAATTCAATCATGTTTTCTTTGAGCTTGATGCGCCAAGGCTGTATCTGACAGTTCTCCATCAGATAGCGTAGCTCTGTCTCGTATTGCTTGATTTCATCATTAGCCTGGCGTAGCTGTATGTCGTTCTGCTTGTTTTGCAGATACAGCTCACGCTCCTCCGTGATGTTACGGACGGACACAGCCAAATAGACGATGGTGCCTTGGTCGTTGTAAATGGGGTGGAGGTGTATCTCCAAATAGTCACAGATGTTACGTTCAGGGATAATGCTCTGGTAGCATATCCAGAATTCCTCGACCTGATCGCGTTTTATCAGTTCGCTGAAAGGTGGCAGGTCGAACAAGTTGTTCTGATAGAAGAAACCGTCGCTGTCATCTGAGTCAAAGTGACAGACTTCGCGCATGATTTTGTTGGAGTCCAATAGCCAGCCGTCAGGACTGTAGAACGACATACCAACGATACTATGTTCAAATAATAGTTTGAATTTATCAGCCAGAATCTGCTCTTCACGATGGGCTTGGCGTATGTCCGTCTCATCAGTCAGTGTCGATATAATGCTGACAGGCAGGTCGTGGTCAGGCAGATATTCTGCTACACTGGTATTGTTGAGATAGCCCCAGCGTGGTGTTTTTTTAGTGTCGAACTCATAATTCCAACGGTAGTTAAAGTCTGCCGACTTGATTTTACCGTCCCTCAGGTCATGCAGAAAGCGTAAGGCCCTGAGCAGATCGTCAGGATGCACGTGTCTCTTCCAATCTTCGTCGGAAATCGTATCGCACGGCAGCATCTGACCATATAATTGGGTGGTATATCCCTCGCTGATATGCCATTGCAGCACTTTGTTCTGACTGTTTTTCAAGGCCTCCTGCATCACTTGATTGGCAAACTTACTTTGTTTTGCATGTCTATGCATTCGGCGAAGAATAATCCTGTTGGCTATGAATACGCCCACGAGCAGTGCAGTCACTACAAGTAATAAAATGACCTGAAGTGGTTCTAATATATGTGTTGTCAGTATGATCCGTATCATGTCTTTTTCTTTTTTTACTGTTCTTCTTCCTTCTTCTTCTTCTCTACCATCGTTGCTTCGCAGGGGATAGTGATGCGTGCTGTTGTTCCCTTGCCTTTCTCCGATTGAGCTTCAATGTCGCCGCCCAGCATGTGTGCCAGTGCCCGGATAATGGGGATGTCGAGACCAGTACCGAATTCTTCCAGTTTTGCATTACGGTCGTAAGCGTTGAAGATGTTAGGCGACCTCTCTGCTTCAATACCCACACCAGTATCTTCAATGGTGATGATGAGTTCTCCGTGCCAGTATTCATACTTGCAGCGTATGGTACCTTGTTGAGTGAGAACGGAAGCAACCACGCATGCTCTCTGGATAATCTTGCCGAGGTTTTCGAGGTCGATGGTTACCATCAGGTGGTCGTAATCGTTTTCGATGATAGTCTTTACCTTGGGATTGACGTTTGACAGTCCCAACTGGCAACAACTGTTGAAGAAAACGGCAAAGTCGGTCTCAGTAGGATAACTCTCAATCATTTTGGCTTCCAGACGTGATAGGAACAGGATGTCGTTCACCAGTTCTAACAGCTGGTTTGAGTTCTTCTTGATTTCTTCGACAAAGATGGGCTCGTCTTCAGGGTCGTGCTCGGCTTCGAACAGTTCTGCAAAGCCCACTACCGTATTCAGAGGCGTACGGATTTCATAACTCATGTTCGTCAGGAATGTATGTTTCAGAGTCTCCGTCTCCTGAGCTTTCTTGGTCTCTATAGCCAGTCGTCGTTCCGTCTCCACCATTTCCGTCATATTGCGGCACATACCAAAATAGCGCTCTACTTGTCCGTTGGCATCCAATACGGGTATCATGTTGAACAGCAACCATATCGGCCGTCCTTGTTCGTCGTGCAGTCCTATTTCAATGTTTTTCGCTATCACCTGGTTGTTCTTGTGATCCATGTGATTCAGCAGAATCGATACGTCCTTCCTGAATCGTGGCGATGCCAGACGGATGCAACGCACCTGTGAAAGACGAATCTGAGTCTGGTTGACGTTGTTGGATATTTCGAACATATACTTGTCCGGATAGTAGTTCACCAGTCGGACGTCACTCACGCGTAGGGCATAGTTGATGTTGCGGATATAGTTCTGAATGTTTTGGTGCACCTTCCGCAACTGTTTCAGTCCTTCCTGCTGCCGGTGTACGGATTCTACCATTTCTGTCACGTTGCGTCCTGAAACATAGACACCTTCCAGTTCGCCTTCCTGATTTGTAACAGGGTTGATGAATGCTTCGTAATAGTATTTCCCTTTGTGTACGGAAGAGGTGATGGTATATCCGTCTCTTTCCAGATCATCTATGCTCAAGATGGCTGTGGTGCGTGTGGTTTCAGTATTAGTGAAATCAATGGTAGTAAACAGCGGGTTGTCCTCCATGCGCAGTTCCGACAGCAGCAGTCTTCGCCTGTCATTGATGCTGAACGAACTGCAAGCTTTGTCGTTGATGTCGCTCAGTCGCCCGTCTTTGTCATAATAGATCATGTCTGCCAGAGCCGAGTTGAATACTGTATGGTATCGCACCAACAATTGGTTTACCTCTTGTTCGCGTTTCAGTTTGTCGGTGATGTCGCGCTTGATGCCTAACAGCGTTTTCGGATGCCCGTTTTTGTCATGCTCTAAGATGGAGAGCATGACCTCGTATTGACGCTGTCCGTCTTCGGCAGCAGGTGTTCCTTTCATGCGAATGGTGGCGCTATCCTTCTTGCCTTCACGAATGTCGAAAATGATGCTGCGCAGGCGCTCAAAGTCATCTCGGTCATAGAATTGTGCAAAATCTATGGGGTTTATTTCGTCGCTGTATTCGCCAGTTTCCAGGAAGTTGCAGTATCGGCGCTTGTCAAACTTGTAAACCCAAAGTTTTAATTTTCCTGTCTGTAGGATTAAGGCCAGTCGCTTGATTTGGTTTTTACTTGTGGCATCGGCTTTCTTTTCACGCGAAACCCATAGACGGTTCAGAAACAGCATCACGACGGCAGCTGCTAACATAAATGCCAACACACCTATTAATGTGTAATCTATGTAGTGAAGAAAATTCATCTTGTTTGTTGGTTATGAAATTATTGGCAACTTCAGTACGTCTGCAAAGATAATACATTTCTGTCAATTAAAAAAATAATTCGTTAATTATTTTGCATTTTGCTGGTTTATTCGTATCTTTGCAGACGAAGACAACCAATTTATAGCATTATGATAGACGTAAAACAAACATTAGCAACTGCTGAGGAACGCATGGAAATGGCAGCCATGTACCTCGAAGAAGAGCTGAATCGTGTGCGTGCCGGACGTGCAAACGTGGCCATTCTTGATGGTGTGCGTGTAGAGTCATACGGTTCGCGTGTACCACTGAACCAAGTAGCCAATATTTCAACGCCTGATGCACGTACTATAGCTATCAAGCCTTGGGACCGTAAGCAGATTCGCGACATTGAGAAGGCTATCATGGACTCTGACGTGGGTATCACGCCTGAGAATAATGGCGAGATTATCCGTTTGGGTATTCCTCAGCCCACTGAGGAGCGTCGTCGCGACTTGGTGAAGCAGTGTAACAAGATTGCTGAAAAGGCCAAGGTCGAGGTGCGCAATGTACGTGGCGACATCAAGGACAAACTGAAGAAAGCCATCAAGGACGGACTTTCTGAGGATAACGAGAAGGATGCCGAGGCAGAACTCCAGAAGATTCATGACAAGTACATTAAGAAACTTGACGAACTGATGGAGGCAAAGAATAAGGAAATCATGACTGTTTAATTAACAATTGAAAGGACTAGTCATTAAGAATACAGGAAGCTGGTACACCGTCTTGACGGACGATGGCCAGCTCCTTGATTGTAAGGTGAAGGGTAATTTCCGCATCAAGGGAATCCGCTCTACCAATCCAGTGGCCGTGGGCGATCGCGTCACTGTGGGTGAAGGCAACTGGATTACGGAGATTGAGGACCGCAAGAACTATATCATTCGCAAAAGCATCAACCTCTCCAAGCAGAGCCATATACTGGCTGCCAATGTCGATCAGGCTCTGCTGGTCGTTACCGTAGTACGTCCTGAGACCAGCACCACGTTCATCGACCGCTTTTTGGCTTCCGCTGAGGCTTATCGTGTGCCTGTGATACTTATTTTTAATAAAAGCGACGTACTCAGCCATGAGGAAGCCCATTATCAGCAGCTGATGATTCAACTTTACGAGACCATTGGCTACGAGTGTCACGCCATCAGTGCCCAAACAGGCGATGGGGTAGAGGCTTTACGTCCTAAACTCGAGGGTAAGATTACGTTGCTGAGTGGTAATTCGGGTGTAGGCAAATCGACGCTTATCAATTGCCTCGTGCCCCATGCCAACTTGCGTACTGCCGATATCAGCGATGCCCATCAGACAGGCATGCACACCACCACCTTCTCTGAGATGATCAGCCTCTCCCCATCCCTCCCCCAAGGGGAGGGGGCTCTGTCCGCAGGTACTCCTCCCCTTGGGGGAGGTCGGGAGGGGTTCTTGATCGACACCCCTGGCATCAAAGGCTTTGGCACCTTCGATATGGAGCGTGAGGAGCTGACCAGCTACTTCAAGGAAATTTTCGAATTCTCCAAGCAGTGTCGTTTTTCCGACTGCACCCATACCCACGAGCCTGGTTGCGCTGTTCTCAAGGCAGTCGAAGACCACTATATAGCTCAGAGCCGTTATCAGTCGTATCTTTCTATGCTTGACGATAAGGATGAGAACAAATATCGCGAAGCCTACTGAGCTTCGCGATACGTTTCTATTATTCATCACACTCATGCGGGGCAGGCACCTCTGCCTTGATACCCATCTTCAGTATTTCTGCATACAGTTTGTCTGCCGTTGTCTCGTCGTTGAAGAAGGTAATGGCCAGCGTGTGGCGCTTGGGGTTGACGTTCACGTCTTCTACGCCGTCAAGTGCCAGTATGGATTCAGCGGTGTCCTCGTTAGCCTGCTCTACAGGTAGCAGATAGTAGCCGTACTCCACTTTCGGGCTGCTGTAATAGTTGCAAGGTGTATAGCCTAACTTCATGATGACCTCGCGAATGTCGTCGCGGCTGACGCGGTTGGCATCGTAACGGATGAACATATAGCTCTTGTCGAGGTGGGGAGCCAGCGAGTCCACGCCATTCAGTCTCGACAGACTTGCCATGATGCGGTCGGCACACTTCTGACAGTGCATGTCGGCAATTCGCTGCCCCATGCCACGACCGATGCGCTCTTTCGGGTTGTAAGGCTTGGCGGCATAGCGCCCAGTGCGTGCCAGCATGCTGTAGATGGTGTCTGGACACGTCTTCTGCGCATTGTACGCAATCTTTGCCGTGCGTCGTTCGTAGTTGAATTCAAGTGCTCCCACGCCAGGATTCTTGCGCAGCACGTTTTTAACTTTGTGACCACACTCGGCACAGCGCATGCCATTGATGCGTACCATGAGGGTGTCCGACTGCGCCATTGCATGGCTCAACGTTAAGCAATTAACAATAAACAATATACAATAAATCTTTTTCATTGCGGTAGCTGATTTTTCACTTTTCACTTTCCATTTTTCACTTAATAATACAGTCCAAAGCTAAGGCCGGCAGTCTGTCCCTTCAGGTTGTTATTTGTTTTAAGATAACTGCCATAGACTTTGACAAACCACTGACTGGTGTAGTCCTTGATCGTCAGCGGGAACTGATAGGTGACGGCCAGTCGACCTTGCCAGTAGTTAGCCTCATAGTAGGCCATATCGGGTAACAACACGGCTTGAGCGTAGTCTGTGGTGGCATCGGCCAGCGTCAGTCCTGCCTTGTGGCTGATGTGGTAGTCAAAAGAGCCCTCCACCCACAAGTGACGGTCGAACAGGCAGTGTCCGCCCTCAATCTGTATAGTAGAACCCATGTTTTTCTGTTCCGAGGTGTAGAGCAGGTACTTGTTGCTGATGTTCTGCATCGTGTATTGCAGACCTGCGTAGCCAAGTACGGCATTCTCTTCCACCCATGACAGTCGATAGTGCAGGCTGGCGTCGAGCTTTTTCAGCTGGTAGCGCTTCTTGTATTCCAGAATCTTACGCCACTCCACCGACGTCACGCCAGTCTCTGCATCTGTTGATGCGATGCGTTCCGACTTATACTCGTCGGCACTGCCCGTTTCGTAGACTATCTGAGCGTCCATTCGGTGCAGCAAACTGCCTTGTTTGATGCTGTTGTGCGAGGCCAGTCCATAGATACGGTTGCGATAGGTACCCGGCTCATACTTGTATTGGCCGTACACATATTCGCGTCCGACCCTCAGAGTCAGCGCATTCACGCTCTGCCACTGCTTGCAGTCAAAGCCGTAGTCTAACTCGGCACCGAACTCATGGTTCACATATTCCCGCATGTAGCCGTTATAACCGCCAATCGTACCTGTAGCGTTCTCCAGTCCGGTCATGGTGTAGTAGGCCAGATTGGGGTTCGTCTGTACGGTGGTCATGTTAGGCAGCTTTTCCTTGCGACGGTCATAGTGTACTGTCAGCCCGAGTGTGTGTTGTCCCGTGGTGTAGGTCATGGAGGGGGCAAGCTTGTATTCAGCTAGGTTGATACGTGAGCGGGGGTCGCGCAGACGGCTCAGGTCACCAACCTTATACAATAATGAGGCACCGTATGTAAAGTGACCCAAGGGTACGGTAGCCAGTCTGGCCTCCAGCGTGAAGTCTTGGTGGTCGTATTTGGCGGGCACGCTGCTACCCGATATGTATGGGTTGCTGTTATACGAGCGTAGCACGTCGCTCCAAGCCCTGTCCTTGGTGCGACCCATGTCGAAGTCAAACGATCCGTAGCCGTACAGGTATTTGCCTATCTTCTGATAGCGTTCCGTGTAGAAGCGCAACTGGTTCATTTGTCCGCCTTCTTGCACGCGACGGTAGTCGCCGCTGCGGTGCATTAGGTCGAACCAAGCCACTCCACGATTGGCTGTTGAGTCGCATGTCTCAGGGTCGAGTGACAGTCCAGCGGCATTGCCCGTGAGTCGCCACAGCTGCGTGGCGTCAGCATACTTGTATGTGTCGATGTTGATTTGTGCCTGTACCGTCAGCGCAGTCAACATGATTGTCATTGCAATATATCTCTTATTCATAGATTCGCGGTGTTAAGTTGTCAGCAGACTCAAAGTCATTGGCTGAATTGTTGGTGTCTTGTAGAATCTTACGCCCGTCAGTCGCAGTCGAAGCCACCTTGCGGCGCACCAGTCGTCCGTCATAGCCTGTCTTGGTCTCGGTAAAGGCATAGCCAGCATCCAGAAAGTCGAACAGCCGTTTGGTATTGGGATCTGCACCCGTTTCTCCGTTGTATTTCAGGATGTCAACAGCGTCGATGATGAAGCGTGTAGGAATTTTCATATATTGTCTGCCTGTCTTGTAACCATAGCGGTATGTCAGGTTGTTGCTGACCCAGTCCCCTGCCACGTCCTCGTTGGTTTCAAAGATGACGATGCCGCATGGGCCGCCATTCATGAGGTTCATGAAAGTATTGTTGGTAAACGAGAACAGTTGGACGAGTTCTGGCACAGCGGGATTGTTTTCGTATCTGCTGTTGTTCTTGTCCTTGGCCTCGAAGTCGGCACTCAGCAGGTTAGGCGCTGCCGATGCTCCCTTGGCGGTGTGGTCAACGGCACTGTTCGCCAGCAATACGCTACCGCCAGGAGCCACTGGGAAAGGCTTGTCATCAGGAATGCGGAACACCTGCTTGGCAACGATGGAGTCAGTCAGATACTGTAGGGGGTATTCCGAGTCGGGCGATGTCGATTCCAACAGGGCGATATACAGTCCCGCCACGTCGTATGCCTCTTCGCTGTTGTTATAGAGCTCCAGGTAGTTGGCATAGATGTAGTTCTTGTTGTTGTCGTCCTTGCAGCCTTGGTAGTACACTTTTCCAATCAGTATGGACTGGTCTTGCGAGACCGTCGTTGCCATGGCGACGGGTGCTGTTGTCGAGGCATCGAAGGTCTGGGCGGTCAGACTGCCCGAAATGGTATAGCCCTTGTTCTCTACCGGCAGACCAGTGGTCTGTGCATATTCGTCAGCACAGACTTTCCATGAGACCGAGGCGTTATAGACGTCAGGAATGATATTCTCGAAGTGGGCTATCCCCTGTGCATCGGTCTTTGCCGTGAAGGTATGGGTGCCGGAAAGTGTGATGTCATGCCCCTGCAGGTTGGCCTGTGGGTAGCCTTCAGGCCTGTTCAGCTGTATAGCCACTGAAATGGCTTCTGTGGCATCGTTGAAATCAATACATGATGATAGTAAAAGGGCCAGCAGCCCCAAAAGTATGTTGTTTCTTGTTGTCATAGCAGTCTTCTTATAAATTAAGGAACAGTTCCACGCCAAACGAGAAAGTGCCCGTGTTGCGCTGGGTCAGCGACGAGCTGTTGCTCTGGGTGAGGAAAGGTTCGTAGAACATGACGTTGTTGGCATAGAACGATAGACCGGCGAACTTGCCGAATTCCTTGGTCAGCCTGGCCGAGACGTTCCATGTCACGGGATTCTTGCTGTAGTTATAGCTGCTGCCCGTCTGTTTGGCAATCTCGAAACTGCTGATGCCTGCGGGCGCGGTAGCATAGTATTTGCCGTCCTCGCCTATAAAGCCGCTCAGCATGTCGTCGGTAATGTCGTGCTGTACAAGGTCTGTCGTAATCCATGCGCAGGGACGTATATGGTCTGTGCGGCTCAGTGTCGAGTGGTGCCAGATGACCTGTCCTGTCAGCGATGCCACCATGCGCAGCTGCGGGATGTGCGTCACCAGTCGCAGGGTGTTGACAAACTGCTGGTAGCGTGTCTGTTCCTGTTCGGCAGGCCATACCATCTTGATGGGTGTGGTGTTGTAGCTCGAATAGCTGGTAGGCATTGGGGTAGGATTGCCGTAGTGCAGAGCCTTCGAGTAGTTCTTGGTTTCCTGCCATGCACCTGAAATGTAGATGTTGGTCTGCAGAGGTTTGATTTTACCCAGGTCGAAGTCGAACTCCACACCCTTGTTGATGTTGACGTCCGTATTGCCGATGCGCCCCGTTGTGGTCCACATGGTCTTGGTGAATGCGGGATTGTTGATGTCCACCTGTGTGGCCTGGCCAGGTGTGATGATAAGTCCCTGCTGCGGGGTGTAGTAGTTGACGGGGTAGGTCAGGTATTCAGTCATGCTGGCAAATCCGTTGGTGGTACGGTCCTGATAGGCGATGATGCTCAGTTTGCGTTGTCCTGGCAGCCTGATGTCAATGCCTGCCTCCATCTTCGTTGTGTTTACATTCTTCAGGTCGCGGGTGTACTCCACCTCGTACACGTGCGTGTAACCATAATAGAGTTGTCCTGCGGGATTGTCCTGTGGCATGTAGTTGGCCGAGGCATAGTCGGCATAGTGCTTGTCGGGATAGAGGTAGTTCATGCCAGGCGTCTTCGAGTTGATGCCGAAACCGCCCCGCAGCGTCAGCCAGTCGGTCAGTTCTATGCTCAAGTTGGCACGGGGTGAGAGTGCAAAGGTGCGCACGTCGTCGAAGGGCTGCATGGCGGTGAAACGGGCACCCAGTTGCAGGCGCAGGCTCCGCTTGCCCCAGTACTGCCAGCTGAAATTGTCTTCTAT
>Ga0247609_10002169_pt1 | contig 21332 bp, 18 predicted proteins | sample 172DNAGHGlowgp2_FD_193487 | JGI IMG/M metagenome (GOLD analysis project Ga0247609, IMG submission 193487) | Sheep rumen microbial communities from Palmerston North, Manawatu-Wanganui, New Zealand - 1728 DNA GHGlow gp2 | ecosystem: Host-associated > Mammals > Digestive system > Stomach > Rumen ...
ATCCGGGTGTCGGTGAAGGTAAGCGCCGCCTTGTCCTCGTTCACCACGAACACCCGGCTGCAATCGGCTCCCGCGTCCTCCAGCCGGGGCTTGATGGTGTCCCCCAGGCCGTCCTCCGCCGTCTGGTAGATGCAGGTCATGGGCTCCCGGCCGAACGCCTCGCTGAACAGGGGCTCCCCCCTGGACAGCCGGGCGATGATGGCCATCATGAGCAGGGTCTTCCCCTCGCCCGGGTCGCCCTGAACGATGCAGATCTTGCCGAAGGGCAAATAGGGGTAGTAGAGCCAGTCCACCTCCTGCCGGGCCACCTCGCCCATGTTGATGAGTTCCAGTTGGCTCATGTCTCCTCCTTTCCGCCAAAGGGGAAGCGGCAGCTTCCCCCTCGGGCATGGGTCATGCGTTTTTTCTGCGGAACGATTCCAGCAGGGCTAGGATCAGCAGCTGGATGTTTTTCGTCGGCATATAGTCCGGGAAATAGGGCTCCAGGTCCGCCCGGTCCAGGATCACGTACCCCTCCGGGTCCGCCTCGATCTCCTCCGGGGTGGGCCGGGGCATAGGCTGGAAATACTTGTCCAGGGCGATCAGACTCTCATTCAAATCAGCCTCGATCTCCTCCAGAGTCCGGTCATCCCCCTCTTCCGGGATACTTTGCTCCTGTTCATACGCTTCGATCGCCGCCATGACCCCCTCCGGGTCCCGGTTAAGGTCCTCGATGTTGACGAAAGCCACCGTTTTCTTGTTCTTGTTCGTGTCGTGCATGTTTTTTCTCCTTCTGTTTTTCTTTCGGGAAGGCAAACCCGTTTCTGAAGAACGCCTCCCCATGGTTCTTGCTCAGCCCGTTCTCATGACCGCCTGTGTTCCTGTGCCTCCTCCTTGAGCCACGTTGTCGCAGCGGGCTGTGCCCGCGACCTTGCCTTTCGGCCCGGTTGTCTGCCATATCCTGGGCGGTAGAACGGTATGAAGTTGTCAAGGTGCGCCACGCTCCGATTTTTGCCCCTCACCTATAACGGGTACGGGAACAGGGTGTTTTGAAAGGCTTTCGGGAAATATATTTTTTCATCACCTCCTTTGCTCATTTGCCTCTCACCTATGAGCGGTACGAGAATCGGAAAATTGAAAGGCATTTGGGAAATATATTTTCCTGTCACCCTCGTTGCTCATTTGCCCCTCACCTATAACGGAGAGCGAAAACGCCTCATCCCAAAGATTTTTGAAAATATATTTTCTTCTCCGATTAATCCCTCCACTTACTAGCTCACGAAAACGCCAAAAAAGCCCCCCCTTTCAAAAATATATTTTCATCACCTCCCTTCTGGCCAACAAAAAGGATGCACGGGCAACGTGCTCACCGGCTCCTTTCATGGCCCGCCCTCTGGGCAGATACCTGTGGAATCCTGTGAACATCCGCCGCCGTATGCATCCGGCTTGAGATCATTTTTTTCTGTGAGGTCTCCGCCTCACACCAAGGATGATAGCGTAGTGGAGGCCTTTTGACCACGCCATAGAATGGCGTGTTTTGGCGGGTTTTTGCCGTATTTTTGAGGTAAAAATGCCAAAAAAGTCAGAAATATAGGCAAAAATGACCACGCCATATTATGGCGTGTCCGCGGTAAAGATTTTTGGGGGATTTTGGTTCTTGTGAAGCCCTACAAGTAGTGTTCGTTATCAAAACCAGTCTTGGGCCGCCGTCCTCGCGCATGTCCCTTCGGACCCCCGCCTCCCGGCCGGGCCGCCCAATGCTGTGACGCGTTCAAGGCGGAAGTATCATTCTGTCGTTACCCATCCTAGTTATTCAGTTGTCAAAGTGCCGCCACCGTGTCCCGGCATATCAAAAGCCGGACGCAAGGACAGAAGGGTGCTCTCCGAATCCCCGGCCACCGTCCTTTTGGACGGCTGCCCTGGTTCCTTTGAACATCCGCTGCCGTATGCATCCGGCTTAAGATCATTGTTATTGCGGTGAGGCTTTCTGCCTCATGCTCTGGATTATATCGTATTCGTTCGGTTTTGACCCGGTCAAATTTTGGCCGTTTTTTGGCCTGTTTTTATCGTTTTTCGATAACGAAAAATGAGAAAATGCAGATATTTAGCCAAAAACTACCGGCCAAATTTTGGCAGGGTCCTTTGCAAGTTTTTTCCCAGCCAGCCAACAGGTCTCCGCTCCTTTGCTCGTTTCACATCCATATCCTCCTCACGCCCCGGATTATATCGTATGCTTTCCCCTTTGACAGTGACATGGCATGTCCCTTTTTGGGCCTGTTTTTAACGTTTTTCGATAACGAAAAATGAGAAAACGTAGCAATTTAGCCAAAAAACAGGGTGACATGGCATGCCCTCCTCCTTTGTAAGTTTTTTACCAACTTTCGCAAAAGGATCCGTGGCCCTGCTCATTGTCGTTGTCGTTTTGATGACCTCCTTTCAAGCGGGATTTTATCGCGCAGATCCTCATTTGACAGTACCATGGGATGGAACAGTTTTGGGGTTTTTTTGGCCTTTTTGTGGCTTCATAATCCAAAAAACCTAGAGAAATAGGAAAAATGACCGTCTCATCCCATGATACTGTTGAAAATTATATATTGTCGCAAAAAGATGCCTTTATTCTCCACTATCGAGCTACCGTCTTCGAGTATTCCCTCTCTGTAATCCCTATCATTTTTCCCTTTCCAAAAGCGACAGAGTTCGATATAATAATATAAATATCCTGTCTTTATGTAGGAGGCCTGCCGCATGTCCCCGCTTATCCCCAAAAAGCAAATGACGGAAGAGGACATCAAGCTCAATTTCATCACGCCTGCCCTGCTGAACCGCGGTTGGCAGGACAGGATCACCATGGAAACCGCCGTCAAGTTCACCGATGGCAAGGTGAATCTGAAAGGAAATCTTATTGTGCGCGAAACACCGAAAAAAGCGGATTACATTCTATATATCTGTGCCAACAATCCCATCGCCATCGTAGAGGCCAAGGACAACACCCATAGCGTGTCGTTCGGCTTGCAGCAGGCCATGTCCTATGCGACCATGCTGGACCTGCCTTTCGCCTACAGCTCCAACGGTGACGGTTTCCGGGAGCACGACTTCCTCACCGGCCAGGAGCGGGACCTGGGCATAGATGAGTTCCCCACGCCAGACGAATTGATCGCCCGCTATAATCAGGGAAAGAACGTCACACCGCAGCAGGAAAAGATCCGCAACCAGGCATATTACAGCAGCCAGACCACCTATCCGCCTCGTTACTATCAGCGCATCGCCATCAATCGCACGGTGGAAGCCATCGCCAACGGCCAGCAGCGGCTATTGCTGGTCATGGCCACCGGCACCGGCAAAACCTATACGGCGTTCCAGATCGTCTACCGCCTCCTCCAGAGCGGCATGAAGCAAAAGATCCTGTACCTCGCCGATCGGAATATCCTGGTCGATCAATCCATCACCCAGGATTTCGCTCCGCTGGAGAAGGTCATCCACAAAATCAACGTGGCCAAGGACGATCCGACCACCATCACCTCCCACCAGGTGTATTTCTCGCTGTATCAGCAGCTTATCGGCGATGACGATCAGGAGCACTTCAGCGAGCTGTTCTCGCCGGATTTCTTTGACCTTATCATCGTAGACGAGTGTCATCGCGGCTCCGCCAAGGCAGACAGTCGCTGGCGGCGCATCCTCGAATACTTCGAGTCGGCCACCCAGATCGGTATGACCGCCACGCCCAAGGAGACCAAGTATATCTCCAACATCCATTATTTCGGCGATCCCATCTATATGTACAGCCTGAAGGAGGGCATCGACGACGGTTTCCTGGCACCGTTCCGCGTCATCAACGTCCAGACCAGTATAAGCGATGGCTGGCGTCCCTATAAGGGTCAGCTGGACTACTTCGGCAACGAGATCGAGGACCGCATCTACAACAACTTCGACTTCGATACGAACATCGTCATAGAGGACCGCATACGTCAGGTGGCGTCGGAGATCACCGCCTACCTGAAGGCGACGGACCGCATGGCAAAGACCATCGTTTTCTGCCCCACGGAGGAGGCGGCTCTCCGTATGCGGGACATGCTGGTGAGCCTGAACGCCGATATGGTGAAGGAGAACCCGGATTATGTGGTCCGGATCACCGGCAGCGACGAAGTGGGCAAGAGCAAGCTGAAATACTTTATCTCCATTTCTCAGGAAGGGCCTGTCATCGCCACCACCTCCAAGCTCCTGTCCACCGGCGCGGATTGCAAGATGACCAAGCTGATCGTCCTTGACGAGATGATCAACTCCATGACCGAGTTCAAGCAGATCATCGGCCGCGGCACACGGCTTCGGGAGCGGGAAGGCAAGATGAGCTTCGTGGTCATGGACTTCCGCAACGTCACGCGCCTGTTTGCCGATCCCGATTGGGACGGCCCCATCGAGATCGACGACGAGTTCGATCCCAACCGCCAGCCCACGCCCAAACCGCCGGTGGAGCCGAAGGACCCGCCGGAGACCCCGCCTCATGTGATACCTTTTATCTCTACTGAAGATCAGCAGGTGTACATCACCCACAAGATGGTCTCCGTCTACGACACCAACGGAAAACTGCTGTGTCAGGAGAGCATCGAGGACTACACCAAGTCCAATATCCTTGGCAAGTACGCTTCCCTGGATGCTTTTATCCGGCAATGGTCCAAGGAGGGCAAAAAGGCTGTCATTCGGGACCTGCTGCGGGAGAAGGGCATCGACCTAGAGCAGATGAAGGCGGAGCACGGCATGTCCGATGTGGACGATTTCGACTTCATCTGCCATGTGGCTTTCGACAGGAAGCCCCTGACCCGCCGGGAGCGCGCCAACAATGTTAAGAAAAGGGATTTCCTCAGCCGGTACAGCGGCCCTGCCCGCGAGGTACTGGAGGCGCTGCTGGACAAGTACATGAATACCGGTATCTATGAGATCGAAAGCACGGACATCCTGCGCCTCGATCCGCTCAAGCGCTTCGGGGCCCCGTCCAAGATCGTCAAGCTGTTCGGTGGGAAGGACGGCTACTTAAAGGCGATCCGTGAACTGGAAAAAGAACTGTATCCTGTGGCATAAGTTCGGGAGGAATAGAAGATGAAGGGATCTGAAACAAAACTCGTTTCTTATATGCAAGGCTCCGACAAGCGCTTCATCATTCCGGTTTATCAGCGGAATTATGATTGGCGCATCGAGAATTGCAAGCAGTTGTTTGATGATCTGATTATCGTAATTCGCAAGCAGCGAAACAGTCATTTTTTCGGGAGCATTGTATCCGTACATAATGACGGCTCTTATAATGAGTTTCTTGTGATCGATGGGCAGCAGCGCTTGACGACGATCTCGTTGCTGCTACTGGCAATGTATAATCTGATGAAAGCGAACGTTGTCGTGCCCGTCCAGGGAAATCTGGCAGATAAGATTTACAAGACTTATTTGATCGATGAATGGCAGGAAGACGAGACCCGCATCAAACTTAAGCCGGTAAAAAACGACAAAAAAGCGTTCGACTCTCTTTTCAAAGAAAGCTCGAAGTATATACAGGAATCCAATTTGACTGTAAATTACAATTATTTCTATAGTCGGATACAGAAAGAAGAAATAACCATTGACGAGCTCTATACTGCTATCACTCGTCTAGAAATCATCAACATCACATTAAACCAGGATGATAATCCCCAGCTGATTTTTGAAAGCTTGAATTCAACCGGTGTGGCCCTCAGCGAAGGCGATAAAATCCGCAACTTCATTCTTATGGGGCTGCCAACAAAGCTCCAAAACGTCTATTATGAAGACTATTGGAACAACATTGAACGCTGCACTGGCTACGATGTCAGTTCCTTCGTCAGAGATTATCTTAGCGTCAAACAGCAGGCTATACCTTCGATGAATAGGGTATATGTTACCTTCAAGGCATATGTTGATGACGAGAAATGCGAAACAGAGCCACTTTTGAAGGATTTGCTGGCATATGCACAACGGTATCAAATCCTGCTGAAAGGCAGAAGCGACAGCGAACCGAAATCGAAAGAAGAAAAACAGCTCAAAGCTTGCATCCAACGTCTTAATCGCTTGGAGACGACGGTTACTCGACCTTTCTTCCTGGAGGTGTTGCGACTGCAAGATGAAGGCAAGCTCAGCATCCAGGATGTTAGTGATATCTTCCTGCATACGGAGAATTTCCTGTTCCGCAGGACGATCTGTGATCTTCCCACGAATACTCTGAACAAAATCTTTCTTATGCTCCATCGAGAGATCGTCCGTTATGATGGAACTACCGATAATTATATTGAGAAATTCAAGTATGCTTTGCTGTCCAAAGCAGAGCGTGGCAGGTTCCCGGATGATACGGAGTTCGTGGATGCCTTCTCGAATCGACAGATCTATTTGATGAACAGTAAAAACAAACTGTACATTCTTGAGCGATTTGAAAACTTTGGGACTTTGGAGGATAAAGATATCTATCGTCATTGTGACGAAGGCGATTATTCCATAGAGCACATCATGCCTCAGCATCTGACGCCCAGTTGGGCAAAAGCGTTGGGAAATGATTATGAACAGATCCATGAGCTATGGCTCCATCGAATCGCTAATCTCACTTTAACTGGCTATAATTCCAAGTACAGCAACAATGATTTCCTGGATAAGCGTGATATGAAAAACGGTTTCCGAGAAAGCGGGTTGCGATTGAATACTTGGATCGGAGAGCGTGACAAGTGGACGTTGAACGAGCTGGAGGAGCGCAATGCTATCCTCATGAACAGAGCGTTGGAGATATGGGCATTCCCCACGACTTCATATAAACCAGCGGAGAAGCAATTGGACAACTATACGCTGGACGACGATGTGAATCTTGGCGGTCGTTCCATTATCCGCTTTGGCTTCAAGAATACAGAACAGCCGGTAGACAGCTGGATCACCATGATGGAGATGGTGTTGAAGATTCTTCATGCAGAAGACAAATCCATCTTGACAAAGCTTGCTTATACTACGGAAAGCGGCAGCGATCTCGGGCAGTATGTGAGCAGCGATCCGAAAAAGTTGCGCGGGCCTATGGAGATAGACCAGGGCATTTATGTGGAACGCAATACCAGCACCAATACCAAAATCTCTATGCTGCGAAAGTTCTTCAAAGCCTACGAACAGAATCCGGAGGACCTCGTTTTCTACCTGAGGGATGAAGGCGAGAAAAAGGCAGAGGAAGAAGCAGGGACACGTGCAGCCCAGCGCCGGAGATATTGGGAGTTTACGCTGCCACAGATCAAAGAAGCTCATGGCTCAGACGGTTCTTTTAAAAATGTAAATCCTAGCAGCGATTACTGGATAAATGGCTGGTTTGGCATCAGCGGCTTCAAATTAAGTTGCTGCATAAATTCCAAGAGAGTATCTGCCGGTGTCGACCTAGCAAAAGGCGAGCGTGAAAAGAACAAAGCTGCTTTTGATTATCTTTTTGTCCGCAAGGATGAAATTGAAAAACAGATAGGGGCATCTCTGGAATGGACGAGATTTGAGGGTAAAGCTTCCTACATCAGCTATGCTCTTGACTTTGGAATAGATGACGAGACGAGCTGGCCAAAGTTGGCCAAGTTCCAAGCTGAATGGAGCAAGAAGTTTTATGATGTGTTTGTTCCCCTGCTGCGGGAATGGGACGAGAAGGAGAACAATTGATGGCTAATCTATCCGGTTTTGTCAAGCGCCTGCGGGACATCATGCGCAACGACGCGGGCATCAACGGCGACGCCCAGCGCATCGAGCAGATCGCCTGGATGCTGTTTCTCAAGGTATACGACGCCAAGGAGCAGGATTGGGAGATCGACGAGGACGAATACGTCTCCATCCTCCCGGATAACTGCCGCTGGTTCAACTGGGCCCACGACGAGACCGGCAAGGGCATGACCGGCGAAGCGCTGCTGAACTTCGTCAACAATACCCTGTTCCCCACGTTGAAGCATCTGCCCGTGGACGCCAACACGCCCATCAAGAAGGCCATCGTCCAGACCACCTTCGCCGACGCCAACAACTATATGAAGGACGGCGTCCTCCTTCGCCAGGTCATCAACGTCATCGACGAGCTGGACCTGGGCGACTATGAGGAGAGCCACGCCTTCGGCGAGATCTACGAAACCATCCTGAAGGAGCTCCAGAGCGCGGGCTCCGCCGGTGAGTTCTACACGCCCCGGGCCGTCACCGACTTCATGGCCCAGCGCATCCAGCCCCAGATCGGCGAGCGCATGGCGGACTTCGCCTGCGGCACCGGCGGCTTCATTACCAGCTGGCTCAAGGAGCTGGGGAAGAAGGTCCAAAGCACAACGGACCAGGCGGCCTACGGCAGCTCCATCTACGGCATCGAAAAGAAGCAGTTTCCCTACATGCTCTGCATCACCAATATGCTGCTCCACGGCCTGGACGTGCCCCGGGTCTATCACGACAACTCCCTGCTCAAGGACGTGCTGGACTATACCGAGGACGATCAGTTCGATGTGGTGCTCATGAACCCGCCCTTCGGCGGCAGCGAGAAAGCGGAGGTCAAGAACCATTTCCCCAACGACCTGGCCAGCTCCGAGACCGCGGACCTCTTTATGGCGGTCATCATGTACCGTCTGAAGAAGGGCGGCCGGGCGGCGGTGATCCTGCCCGACGGCTTCCTGTTCGGCACGGACAGGGCCAAGATCAACCTGAAAAAGAAGCTGCTGTCGGAGTTCAACCTCCATACGGTCATCCGTATGCCTTCCAGCGTCTTCTCCCCCTATGCGTCCATCACCACCAACATCCTGTTCTTCGACCGCACCGGCCCCACCAAGGAGACCTGGTTCTATCGTCTGGACATGCCGGAGAGCTACAAGCACTTCTCCAAGACCAAGCCCATGAAGCTGGAGCATTTCGCCCCGGCCGTCGAATGGTGGGACCATCGGCAGGAGCTGACCGAGGACGGCTTCGACAAGGCGAAGAAGTTCACGGTAAAACAGCTTTCCGAAGACCTGGGCTACAACTTCGACCAGTGCGGCTATCCCCACGAGGAGGAGGAGATTTTGGACCCCTTCTCGCTGATCCAGCGGTATGAGACGGAGCGGGCCTCCCTGAACGCAGAGATAGACCGGGTCCTGGGCACGATACTGAATATTCTTGGGAAAAAGGAGGAGAATTTAAATGATCAATAGCGGAATGCTCGTTTGCAGTTTTACTATCAAAAAGCGGTTTTCTCGCACAGGCGACTTATATCATCTTAATGAGTGTGTTCAAATACAGAATCACAATTATGATGATGCGGTAGATGTATTATTTGCGTTTTGCCAGGAAAATGAAAAGTATACTGATGATTCTGCCTCGATGAAAATGTTTTCGATTGATCAAGATTCCATTAGAACAATTGATCAAGCAGCGTATAAAGCATTAGTGTTTACTATCAACTCTGGGAATTATGGAATAGAATCAGAGATTACAGATCGTTATACAGGTAACGTAAACTATGTGGTGACGGAAGACGATGCAAACATTAAGAAGTTTAGATGTTTGGTTTATATTCCAAAGGACGTTGCTGGGCACAAAGTTGAAAAAGGCATACTTATTTTTCAAACGATTGCTTCATTTGGTGTTAAGACCCTCACCTGCAAGCAACTAAAAGCTTTCTTCAGAAGAAATGACATGACTTTTGAGACAAGAAGCGTTTCAGCTCGTTCATTCTTTGAACAATTGATCCAGAAAGGATTAGCACATAAGATTACATTAATTAAAAACAGGGTGTCACCAGACAGTAGTGATAATATGTTGATAACCAGTGGACGTGAAGAGCGGTCATATTACAAGCCACAGTTAAAAGAAAACTTTGTTTCAAGATTGCTTGATTTTGTTGAAGATCGTCAAGACGATGATTTGTTTGAGATTAATGACGATGCATTTGAAGACGTAAAGGTAACATTCAAGATTGGGAATTCCTATCGCACCGTAAGCGTTTCAGACCTTGATAGATTCAGTGTCGTTGAAGAATTCCCACCTTATGTGTTTGAGGATGGAGGGTTTAATGATCAAAAGGTTGTTAACCACATGATTGACACAGCACGCGCTTATAGCCAAAAAATGGTCTTTTATAATCAGGAGTGATGAGGATGGATACAATAAAACTGATTGGTTTGGCTCTAGTATTGGTTTCTGGGACCCTTATATTATTGTCTCTTTTGAAAAAGAATTCATTCTTTAATCTTCGAAAAATCATAAAAGAGCAGTTGGCATTGTTTCAACATAGCAAGCACCAATACTTTATATTTTATGCCCTACCATTAGTGTTAGCAGCAGGGCTCGCATTTCTATATACAGCAAAAGAAGATTTTTTCGTTATGCTTAACACTATTCTTAGCATAATTCTTTCTATTCTGCTGGCTGTATTAACCATATTAAGCGCAAAAGATTTTTCAGAAGTGCAAGATAACGAGAAACGTAACAATGTTAAAAGGGTTGTGAAAGAGACCATAAATACAATATCTTTTGTTGCGCTACTGTGTGTGTTCCTTTTATTGTTTGATTTGATAATGATTGCGATTAAAGATATACCTGTTTGTGGCACTTTTTCAATTATAGTTTCTGCTATAATATATTATGTCTTTATTATAATATTATTATGTTTACTGATGGTAATAAAGAGAATCAGCAACATCATTCTTTTTGATCTCGAGGTAAAAAAGGAGTAATAATTCCATGACGCCCCAGGAGTTGAAAAACAGCATCCTGCAGCTGGCCATCCAGGGCAAGCTGGTGGAGCAGCGCCTTGAAGAGGGCACGGCGGAGGACCTGTATCGGGAGATACAGGCCCAAAAGGCCGCCCTGATCAAAGCCGGGAAGATCAAAAAGGAGAAGCCCCTGCCGGAGATCACCGAGGATGAAAAGCCTTTTGATATCCCGGAGAGCTGGAAGTGGGTGCGATTCGGCGAGTGCGGCGTCTTAAAAAGTGGGTTTGCCTTTAAGAGTACTGAATACTGCCCTTCAGGGATACAAGTTGTTAGGATAAGCGACTTGGATGATAATACTATCGGCAACAAAAACGCTGTCTACTATCCTTATAGTGATTTTTTATCTTCATATTTGATTTCCGCGAATAGTTTTTTGATTTGCCTTACTGGTAGCATCGGTAAGATGGCTTGGGTTCAAGATAGTATTCCCCGATACTTAAACCAACGAGTCGGTATGTATGAGCCTTCAAATTGCTGTGAAGCGGGGTATTTATGGTGGTTTTTGCATACTGGTTTTGTCATTAATCAATGGATCGGGGCGAAAACTTCAACAAATGGGAACATAAAAAACTCTGATGTGACTGAACTGGTTTTTCCTCTCCCACCCCTCGCGGAGCAGAAGCGCATCGTTGCCAAGATCGAGGAATTGCTGCCGTTGATTGACCGATATGAGCAGGCGTGGACCCGGTTGGAGGCCTTCAACAAGCGGTTCCCTGGGGATATGCAAAAATCCCTTCTCCAGCTGGCCATCCAAGGCAAGCTGGTGGACCAGCGCCCCGAGGAAGGCACCGGCGAAGACCTCTACCGCCAGATCCAGGCCGAAAAGCAAGCCCTCATCAAAACCGGGAAGATCAAAAAAGAAAAGCCTCTCCCCGAAATCACCGAGGACGAAAAAACCTTTGAAATTCCTAACAGTTGGATGTGGGTAAGATTAGCAGGACTATGCAAAAGCATCGCTGACGGAGATCACCAGCCTCCACCGCAAGTACCAAATGGGATTCCATTCCTTGTGATTTCAAATGTATCAGACGGTTTGCTTGATTTTTCCAACACACGATTCGTTCCTTTGGAATATTATAATACATTATCTATAGAACGAATCCCAGAGAGAGGAGATATTCTTTTTACCGTAACAGGATCATATGGCATACCAATCAAGATAGACAGTGACTCAGTGTTCTGCTTTCAGAGGCACATGGCACTCCTTAAACTGAGTATTGATTGGGATTATTTATTCTACGCTTTGAAAAGTCCTATTGTGAAATCTCAATGCGATGCAGTTGCAACAGGAACTGCGCAAAAAACAGTTGGCTTAAGTTCGTTGCGAAGCATTGTGATTCCCCTTCCGCCCCTTGCCGAGCAAAAGCGCATCGTCGCCAAGCTCGAATCCCTCCTGCCCTTATGCGATAAACTGAAATGAGCGAACGAGAGGACAGATATACTCATCATAGCGAATGATTAGGAGACTTGAAAATGAGTAAGGAAGAATACCTAAAGCACCGAAAAGAGATTTTTCTATACGCAATCACTATTTCATGTTTGATAATAGGAATACTTTTTCATTGCGGAAGCATGAGAATTGCTTCTGACAAAATCTCATTAACTATTTCAAGTCTGTTTATTTTAACAAGCTACTATCTGCTTCTCAAAATGGGAAAGAATCTAAAGCAGCGGGATATACATGGTGTTCAGGCTATCGCTTGGGCATCTTTTGTGCTGTACTCGTTATCTCTTAGCAAAAGCGGAGATATGCCATTGTGGTTGGAAATCCTTCAAGCTGTTTCTACATCAATTCTTATTTATTTCCTCGTTGACGGGATTATTAGGCTAGTCTTCTCACTTGTGCAAAAAATCAAGAGTATGGAAGGATCACAAAGCAAAACGGTGGAAAGCATCGAAACCGTCGTTGCAGTTGTTACTTCTATAGCGGCTATCATTATATCAATTGTTGAGCTGGTATGATTATCGCTTTTGCTGAGCGAAAGCGCATCGTCGCCAAGCTCGAATCCCTCCTCCCCCTGTGTGACAAACTGAAATGAGGTGCTCATGTCATACAAAATCCCTCACAAATCATATGTTGTTTTACTGTCGATTTCTATCGCTATTACTATCTGCTCGTTCTTTGTTCAACATAGTCAATGGAATACTATCGTTGCAAGTATAGGCGCTAGCGGAATAGCATCTGTATTTGTTGCATGGATGTTGGATGTTCGGGCTACTAAGATTCGAGCAATAGATAATAAAGAAAAAGAAGATGCGCTCATGAATCAATTCGTTCGGATCTATCGCAGATTGCTTTGGGAAACGGCAAACCAATGCTATGGGTATCATAGTGAGGATGAATCCAGGTCTTTTTCGTCTTGGTTGTCATTACTAAGTTCCGTAGAATCCGTTTGCCCAGAAGAAGGCCAAAAATCAATGAGATCGCGTTGCCTGTACATTTCTGCAAACCTTGAAAATCTCCAGCGGCAGATTGAAATCTTTCGATCAGAAAATGCAACGCTGGTATTTGCGGGTTTCCATAATTATGAACAGGCTTTGGAAGCTTTGGACACCATCTGGATTCATTGTTGGGGAACACTCAAACAACTTGAAACAGGAAACTACAAGGTGTTTTGTGAGACAACCTATCTTTTATATGCAAGTTTTATATCCGCATTCCCACAGTACAAGAATCGTTTCCCAACCGAGTATTCCGTACAAACATTTGCGCCTTAATAGTATCGCATCGTCGCCAAGCTCGAATCTATCCTTCCTCTATGTGATCGACTGAAATAGTATTATTAAATATATCAGCAAAAGGAGATTAGCATGTATATCAAACAACTTGAGGTTTCAAATTTTCGAAGCATAGCACATGCCAAAATAGGCTTTACTCCGCTAAGCTTAATCGTTGGCGCGAATGCATCGGGCAAATCGAATCTAATCAACGTTTTTCGTTTTATCAAGGACATTATCACTGATGGTATTGATAATGCCATCGCCTTACAGGGTGGTGCTGTGTATTTGGCTAATGTTCGTTTTCCTAAAGGCACGCCTATCGACATTCGTTTTGTATTGGATTTATCCGATGATACGTGGATGAATTTCCGTAGAAGCAAAAAAATTGTGATGAAGCCAGCGGAGATTGAATATAAGTTTTCCATACTGCCTCATAAGAGAGGGAATGGTTACAGGATTTCTGAGGATTGCTTGACTATTGTTTCAATGCTCTATTCAATGGATGATGTGCCAACAAAAGGTGAGCAGCGTTATAAATCGTTGAATATTCTCTTCAAAGAGATTTTTCAGAAGAGTAACGTTAATTCCTCTTATCAGTATCATTCGAAAGTTGAAAATGATCCAACCAATAAAATAATAAACTCAATTGAAGATGATTTAAGATCCACCATCTTTTTACAGATCGCTAATGAAAACAAAAAAGAACTCATGCTTAGCCGAATTGAGTTTCTGCTTCCGCCATCTTTTTATGGTAACAGTTTTATTAGAGTGTTCGATTTTGATCCTAAGGAGTTGAAGAAAGCTTCCTCAATGGCATCTGTGAAAGAGCTGTCTGAAAACGGTTCAAATCTAGCATCTGTTCTTCACGAGATACTGCGCAAAAAGGAAAGCAAAGAAAAGTTGACGACACTGTTAAAACAGTATCTTCCTTATGTGAATGGATTGTCTGTTGAGAATAATATTGATAAATCGTTTTCGTATTCAATTAATGAGAAATATAGCAAACGCAATTTCCATGCTACATTCCTTTCGGATGGAACTGTTAGTATCATTGCGTTGATTATTGCTTTATATTTTGAAGAAAAATCAACGATTATTATACTTGAAGAACCTGAAAGAAATATACATCCCAAACTATTAAGCATTTTGCTTGAATCGGCAGAAGATGTTTCAAAAAAGAAACAAATCATCATTACGACGCATAATCCTGAATTCTTGAAACATGCAAAGCCGGAAATCGTCAGGCTTCTTTCTCGGAATGACGAAGGGAATACCGTTATAACTGAACCGGCTAATAGCTTAATGGTAAAAACATTTATGGAAAATGATTTAGGGCTTGACGACTTGTTTTTGCAGAACATGTTGGGGGATTGATTATGTTATATGTCTTTGTCGAAGGGCACTATGATGAATCCTTCTTTTCAAAAGTGTTTTTCGGAAACAATACGTTATTTGTTCAGTATGCTCAAATGAAAGAAGAAAAAGTCAATAGCTATATAAAATCCGTCAAAAGAACACCTGGCTATGATTATTTGTTTTTCGGCGATGAGGATGGAAAGACAATCCAGACCGCAGCAGATGATTTGCTAAAAAAATATAGCGAATTGGAGCAGAGCAAGCTTTTTATTGTACAATATGAGATTGAAAGCTGGTATTATGCTGGCGTTAGTGAGAACGATTGCATCAAGCTCAAAATAAAAAACTATCAATACTGTACGGATAGCATCACTAAAGAAAAGCTAATTGAAAAACTCACAAAACCAGAAGATCGCCAATATGTGTTAGCAAGAATGTTAGATTGTTTTTCTGTCAGCTTAGCTGAGGACAGAAATAGCAGCTTCAAATTCTTCTCAAAAACGAGAAAAGAACCTGCCGTAGCTGTTTGATGAACAACAGATCACAGCAAACTCTTGTTCAAATGAATTGCAGCAGGTTCACTATATAGTATATGCTATTCATTAAGAAATATTCGGAACATAGCACACCGATTATTGGAACAAGGCGGAGATCGGCAGAGTCCCCGCCTTGGTTATTGTCCTGTAGCCTGTGAATCAGGTTGGGCTGGAGGAAGAAAAACCGCCATTTGCTCCAGTTACTTGCCTTTTATACAATTAACTGGAGAGAATCCATATAGTTCTTGATTCGTTTAGGCACGCTATGAAACGCTGCCTGAAAGCAAATATGAAACGGTGACCAATTGTCACCACTTGAAAATGGTTGCACAGGTATGCTCCTGTTGACAGCAAAAAGTTAGGCTAAAATGAAGTCGACTATATTTTAGCCTAACTTTTTCATTTATGATACAGCTTTTCATAATCGGGAAGACATATAACCGTTGCAGGAAACAGCAAATTCGGGCATACTATAGAAAAAACGTAGAGGAACGAGATATGAAATCGCTATTGATCAAGGACACGACTCGAGAGGAGCGGGAGGAGATCGTCCGCCGTGCGTTATGGGGCAGCTGCGGGGCCGAGTGCGAGTTCTGTTCCGGCTGCGACAATAGGGGCGGCGGACGGGTCGAGAGCATGTATCAGCCCTACATCGACGGAGAGAAGGAGATCGCCGAGATCAACGCCGAATACCGGGCTCCCTTCGTGCGATAATTCACTTTTAGCAGGTGAAAATTCACCCAGTAAAGTAAATATTCACTGAAAACTCGCTCTCCGGGGTGAATAAAGTGAATTATCACTCTACAAAAGTGAAAATTCAGTCGGAGCGCCTGCAACTGATGATTTCCGTTGAGAACTTGCCCCAAAAGTGATGTAACTTATCAATGAAAGGCGCTACTTGACAATCGTCAAGTAGCGTTTTGAGACATCAGTATTTTGTTTCTTCAGACAAAAGATTTAAGCTCGCGACCTTTTCTTCTGTTCCCCAAAATCAATAAAATATCATTTTTGGGGAACAGGATCGTTCAACCAGTCCGCGGCATCGATGACCCGGATGCCTTCATGCTGATATTCCGGCTGATAGGTGCGTGCAATCACCAGCTTCGGATATGCGTCTTTGATACTTAACAGCGGGGTGACTTCCCTTTCAAAGGTCTTCGGCTCGGAGATATCGTTCGCTACCTGGATATAGAGCTTCTCGCCCTGTTTCATAGCGACAAAGTCGATCTCCTTGTTATAGAGGACTCCGACATATACCTCATACCCGCGGCGGAGCAATTCGATGGCAACGATATTCTCCAGCACGCGACCGTGATCCATATTCTTTGTTCCCAGCCTGGCAAAGCGGAAGCTCTGATCCGCCAGATAATACTTATCCTCGGAATGGAGGTATCGCTTCCCTCGGATATCATATCTCCGTATTCGATAGAACGCAAAAGCCTTACACAGGGCGTCCATGTATTTCCCAACAGTCTTATGATCGACCTTCGTCTTATTGGAGGAGAGAGTATCTGTTATCGACCGAACGGATGTGACGTTTCCGATGTTGTCCATCAGGAAATCGATCAGCTCGTGCAGCAGAGGCTCATTCTTCAACCTGTACTTTTTCACGATATCACGGACGATCAAAGCATTTAACACTTCGCTGTTGATGTAACGGTATTTCTGCTCCTGATTTTTATATAGATAGGAGCCGGCCATGCCGCCCTCAGTGATGTATTTTGTCAAGCTGCCGTATAGATTCTCCGAGGGGAAATAGGCGAGGTATTCCTGGAAGGAAAACGGAAACACATGGATCTCATAGGTGCGGCCAACAAACAGCGTCGCCAGATCACTGCTTTGCAGGAAGGCATTTGAACCGGTCACATAGATGTCATATTTCTCCTTTGCGTGCAGGCTGTTGATTGCTTTCTCAAAGGCTGGGCACATTTGCACCTCATCGACCAAAAGATAATTGTTCTTCCCGTCCTGATAATGCTCCTCAACATAACCCTCCAGAGCATGGTATTCCATGAGGTGCTCGTACTCTGTAAGATTAAAATTGATGTGGATGATATTTGCGTCCTGGTCGTTGGCCCGAAGCCATGCAGCCAGTGCGTCCAGCAGCTTGGACTTTCCCGATCGGCGGACACCTGTGATCACCTTGATATCCGGTGTCTGAAGAAGATCCTTCATTTCTTCCAGATATGCAGTACGTTCGATAAGCTTCATCATGATCCCTCCGAGCCTATTGTAGCTTTATTATACCCTTTTCATTCCCCAAAATCAAATAATTTTTGTTTTTGGGGAATAGAAGTCGGCGGAAAGAAAATCAACTTCCTCCTCTATATCCGAAATGAATCCGAAAGAAATGATCCAACGCGAAACCGAAGAAATGGTATACAAGAGAAAGAAAATGAAACCGTTACAACTTAATCTATTGCTCTTTATACTCCCATAAACTATAATCATTCTGGTCACAGACTCTGATAGAAAGGTGTACGAAAATGGCTGTTTCTTTTGAAGGAAAAACGGCTCTTGTCGCCAACATAGATCATGGTGACGGCACTGGAGTAATAGACGAAGAGGCTGAATTTGACAGCCCCGAAACAGTGGAGGCGATAGCTGCTTCCCTGAGAAAGAGCGGGCTTGATGTGACGGTCATAGAGGCCGGACGCGATCTTCCCGAAAAACTGAAGGCGGAGGATATCCGTTTTGTATTCAATATAGCCGAGGGCCGCGGCGGACGTGACCGCGAGGCTCAGGTTCCCGCGCTTTTATCACTACTTGATATTCCATATTCGGGCAGCGATGCCCTTGTTATGTCGCTTACACTGGATAAGGCCATGTGTAAGCGTTTTGCTATGTCCTTCGGGGTGAGGACGTCACCGTTCTGTCTCGTATCCCCCGGACACGAGAACGATATACCGGAAATGGACTATCCGGTGATCGTAAAGCCCAATGCGGAAGGCTCGGGCAAAGGTATCTCCGAGGACTGCATAGCACAGGACCGCGATGAGCTCACAGCTATGCTGAAGAGACTTTTCGCCGATTACAAACAGGATATGCTCGTGGAAACATTTTTATCCGGCCGTGAATTTACGGTAGGTCTCCTGGGAACGGGCGATGATGTTCAGGTATTTCCCCCTATGGAGATAGTTTACGAGCATCCCACGCAGGGCGATTACTGCGTCTACAGCTACAAAATAAAAAAAGAATTCAGAAAGCACGTGCATTATGAATGTCCGTCGGACATACCGGAGGCGCTCACCGAAATGACTGAAGCGGCAAGAACGATCTTCAATGCTCTCGGCTGCCGTGACCTCGCAAGGATCGATTTCCGCATGGATAAGGACGGATGCCCCTGTTTTCTTGAGATAAACCCGCTGCCCGGGCTTGCTCCGAATTACAGCGATTTTCCGATGGCAGCCGAGGCGGTCGGGCTTTCCTACGACGATCTCATAGCAGCCGTTGCGGAAAGTGCTCTCTCACGTATTGAAAAATAAACTATTCGAGAAGGACAAAATGACAAATTACGAAGAAGAATATCCTCAATGGAATGACTGGCCCTGGCAGATGCGAAACAGGGTGTTCAATGCACAGCAGCTGTCAAAATGGATACCAGTCAGCGATGAGCTCAGAAGCGAGATAGAAAGCTGCACGGTCCGCTTCCGTATGGCTGCCACTCCTTACTTTCTTTCTCTGATCGATCCGGACGATCCCGATGACCCGATCAGAAAGCAGTGTATAGTATCATCAAAGGAGCTCGAGCTCTGCCCCGGTGATATGCATGACCCCTTAAATGAAGGCGGTTCCTCGGTAACGCCGCACATAGTTCACCGGTACCCCGACAGGGTCCTCCTTCTTGTAACGACGCAGTGCGCAATGTACTGCCGCCACTGCACGAGAAGGCGCATCGTAGGCGAGCGCGACTGCAGTCCGACTATCGAAGAACTCGATAAAGAACTGGATTATATCCGCGCCCACAAGGAGGTCCGCGATGTTCTGATCTCCGGAGGAGACCCGCTTACTCTTCCTACGGACAGACTCGAGGCGATAATAAAGCGTCTCCGCGAAATAGAGCATGTCGACATAATCCGTATCGGGACCCGCGTTCCCTGCGTTCTTCCGATGCGTATCGATGATGAGCTCGTATCGATGCTTAAGAAATACCATCCTTTATGGATGAATATTCAGTTCAACCATGTAAGGGAGCTTACTCCCGAAAGCGAAGAGGCGTGCAGGAAGCTTGCCGACGCCGGGATTCCTCTCGGAAATCAGTCTGTACTTTTAAACGGGATCAACGATGACGCGGAGACAATGAAGGCGCTTCTTCTCCGCCTCGTTCACAACCGCATCCGTCCTTATTATCTCTATCAGTGCGATCTGGCCGAGGGGATCGGGCATTTCCGCACCACAGTTGACAAGGGTATCGATATCATACATCAGCTTCAGGGCCGTATCTCCGGCTTTGCTGTACCGAAATACGTTATCGATGCTCCCGGAGGAGGCGGCAAGGTACCTATAAATTATGAATATGTAAAAGAAGTCGACGGAAATAAGATCGTCTTTGAAAACTATGAAGGAGGGCTCTACAGCTATCTTCAGCCCGGAGGAGAAAAAAATGACGGATAAGTTATTCGGTTATCCCTCCGATTACGAAAAGCTGCATAACGTTGAGACGCAGGAAGTCTTCAAAAAGAGCGGTGTCAAGGTTTGGGAGTGCCGCAACTGCGGACATATCGTGGTGGGAGAAGCCGCGCCGGAGGTCTGCCCTGTCTGCGCCCATCCCCAGGCATACTTTGAGATCAACGCAGAGAACTATTAAAGCCTTGAAGGCAAACTTAAAAAAAGGAGAGTTAAAAATGGAAATGAAGTTCTATCGCTGCTCCCATTGCGGGCAAATTATCGCGATCGTAAAAGGCACCGGCGTCCCCGTGTTTTGCTGCGGAGAGCCCATGGCTGAAGTGATTCCGGGCACAACGGACGCTTCGCTTGAAAAACATGTGCCTGTTTATACCGTTGAGGGAAACACGGTGCATGTGAGCGTCGGTTCTGCAGCACATCCGATGCTTCCTGAGCACTATATCGAATGGGTCGCGATCCAGACAAAAGCAGGCAACCAGCGGAAACAGCTGTCCCCCGGTGACGAGCCGAAAGCCTGTTTTTCCATCTGTGACGGCGATGAGGTTGAAGCAGTATATGCATACTGCAACCTGCATTCTCTCTGGAAAGCCTGAATTCAGCAGGCTGCTGTTTTGATGAAAGACCCAGGCCGGACAGTGTCAGGTCCGTTTCACACGCCGCATCTTCAATAGCAATCAAATCAGGCCGTTTGAAACCAACATCAGCCAGCAAGGCACTCTGCCGCAGCAGAGTGCCGTTTTTTATAGTGGAAAAATTCGTGGTGATGGTGTATAATAAACTACTTAATATTGCGGGTGTGACGGGAAGTTCAGGCAGGTTAGGATTTGTGGAGGTTCACCATGTGGCTTTTGTTTGGAGCTATCGCAATTGTTACGGCAATCCTCAATATCGCCTGGGCAGCACATGGTAAAGATCCGCGATGGTTTCGGTTTTCCAGTCTGTCATTTACCGCTCTGACGCTTTGCGCGTTTTACAGTCAGAGCGCAAAATGGGTTTCGCATGAAGATTGGTCGGCACTGATAGATGTTGTTCCGACAATGTCAAGATGGCTTTGGGCGTGCGCGATTGCATCCATTCTGATTAATAGTGTGACCTTGTTTGGAAAATCCTCTCGCTGATCTCCGTTTTCCCCTTCACCCGACGGTAGTAAGAACCCCTCAGTTTTACTACCATTTGACTACCATTGACGGCATTGACTTGCCGCATTTTGCCGTATTTTGCTTTTTCCGTGACAGAGTCACAGATTATTAACAACTTTTTCTGCCCGGCAAATTGCGGCAAAGCGGGGCGGAAACCGGCTTTTCAGGAGGCTGATCGCATTTGACTAAGATACTTTTTGTGTGCCACGGCAAGCCGAGATGGCAAACAAACATTTTCAGGTAAAACGCGGCATATCACA